>Ga0265303_10000626_pt1 | contig 20256 bp, 16 predicted proteins | sample Helome_2_FD_192494 | JGI IMG/M metagenome (GOLD analysis project Ga0265303, IMG submission 192494) | Marine sediment microbial communities from subtidal zone of North Sea - Hel_20160317 (Illumina Assembly) | ecosystem: Environmental > Aquatic > Marine > Subtidal zone > Sediment ... | reverse complement strand
TTTTACCTTATGCCACCTCGTTTCACGAGAGTGTTTAGTCGATCACCGGGAGATAACCGCTGTAACAAATTTCTACCGGTCCAATCATGACAACGGAACCATCTTCTTTTAGTTCGATTTCCACCGGTCCGGCCGACATGATCACCGTCATGCGCCTTGCATTCGTAAGCCCCCGGCGATGAGCCGCACCCACGGCAACACAGGCACCTGTTCCGCAAGCAGTGGTCAACGTTCCCGGGCGCTCCCAGACCGAAAGCTTTAGGGTTTGCGAATCCACAAGCTGCGCCGCGCCGATGTTGGCCTCTTGCGGAAAAAGCGGATGTTTTTGCAGCCGGGGACCGTAGGTTGTCAAATCGACTGCATCCAGATCGTCAACAAAAAAAACCGCATGCGGGTTGCCGATATTCATGCCGACCGGGTCCTGGAGGGGGCCGGCGCCGATGCCCAGATGAAGCGTATCCATTTCGCGGGCCACGGGGATGTCCTGCCAGCCGGTGCGCAGCTTACCCATCTCGACGGCCACCTTTTTTTCGCCGGCCTTGCGGCACCTGAGCACACCGCCCAGGGTTTCGATCACCACCTCCCTGCGTTTGCTTTCCTGCAGGCAGAGCCACCCGATGCAACGGGTGGCATTTCCGCAAGCCTCCACTTCACGACCGTCCGGGTTGAAGATACGCATAAATGCATACGCATCGGCGACAGCTGCTGCGCTTCGCGGTGGTTCGACAACCACCAGTTCATCGCCGCCCACACCTTCGTGCCGGTCGCAAATTCTGACGATCTGTTCAGTAGAAGGCCGGAATGGTTTGCAGCGCCCGTCCACGATAATAAAATCGTTGCGCAGCCCGTGCATCTTGATAAAGGGTCGACCGTGTTGGACGATTGCGGACTTTGTTTCGCTAAAAGGGATCGGTTCACTCATTGATTCGTTTGCCTATTAAGAACGTGCGTGACTTTGAACGCCGCCTGAAATATCCTGGCGTATACACAAATGCAACCCTATTTTGTCAAGTCATAATTTCGGTTTCTTGTGTTGCGATGATTAGGCGTCAACTGATGCCACAGAGTCAGCAGGTTTTTTTAATGGGTTCCTTTATCTTTCTCAGCATCCGTCCGGGGGTCGAGCACCATTGCAACTGATGACGTATTTTTCATGGGCGCAAAATGGACCTGCTCCGCCGGCTGAATAATCGTGATTCTTTCCTTATCGCCCATCAGAAAAAACAGGGCTGATATAAAAAGGGCCCCGAAGGAGAAAAGCGTCGATACCATTCTCTTCATCTTTCAGCAAACTTGTAGTGATCTTTTATCGGCAAGATTGAACAGGCCGCATGTAATTAGTGTGAATGATCGCAAAAATCAACGAAAAAAATATACATAATTAAGTCTATCTCAAATCGAAGATACACCGAAATTTGAGTATTTTTATGAAAAAACGATAATTAGCTTGCTATTGGCTCAAGGATGGATTATTGTATATCCATTCAACATGGCCTCGCCTTAAATTGGCGGGGCGATTTCTTTCTGAAGGAACAATCCATTTGTCAGAGTGGCATCCTCCAGTTGGCGAAGTTGAAAATCTTAAGAAAGGAGAATGTTATTATGACTAATGGAACTGTTAAGTGGTTTAATGACCGAAAAGGGTTCGGATTCATTGAGCAGGAAGACGGACCGGATGTGTTTGTTCATCATTCAGCAATCAATGCAGCCGGTTTTAAATCCCTCAATGAGGGCGACCAAGTTTCCTTTGACATAGAGCAAGGCCAAAAAGGTCCTGCCGCTGCAAATGTCTCTGTGATTTAAATTTTAATTTCGAGTAAAAAGGGCATTCTTCGAATATAGAGGGGTGCCCTTTTGTTTCTTTTTGATCAGTTTCAGTCCTATCCAAAATACCCAGATCTTGAGCCCTAAAAAAATTCCGGCCAAATTCCGGTTCTGTTCATCACTATCAAGAATAACGGCCTTCGAGGTGACACATTATGGCGAAATCACATACTTCATTTAAAAAGCGTAGAAAAGAATTAGCAAGGAAGCTCAAACAAGAGGAAAAAAGACAAAATAAACTGAATAAAGATAAGATAAGGCCCGAAGAGAATTCAGACAAATTTCAGGATGAGATCAAAAATCTGCAGACATCGGGCGAAGTGCATCTGCATCAGCCGTGAAAGCCCCATTTTTTCTAAAATAACGAATGTCTGCAATCAAACAAAAAGTCGATTTTGACAATTTATGGTTTCGTAATTATTTTATGCATAGTCAAAATTGGTTAAGTGCTCGTTTTTAAAAGCTTGTACATCTTTGAATTTTTTTGCAATAAGATTTTAAACAACAATTTATCAATACCTCACCTGTTTAGACCTTTTCCCGAGAAGACTGTCTCCATACTTGTAATGTATCAAGTACAGATTCACAAGATAGCAATTGCCACAGGGGGCAATAAAAAGGAGGATACTATGCTTCACAGATACGATATATCGCTGGATGAAGATGCAAATCGTTTATCAATCAAAGAATTTGCCGTAATCGGGCCAAAATTGCGCAAAAGTGAATATTATGATCACGCCAAAGAAATTTATTCGCTGATGTACGAAGTGTCTTACGATGGTGATATAATCCGTGCAGCTATTAAAAAGGGGCAAAAGGATTTGATTTCAGAACTACGATCCGATGATTTTTTCCCCATTTATTCCTGGGTAGAAATGATGGCCAAAGAAGTGACAAATCTATTCAATGGCAGCTTAGATAACAATTCTGAACTGTTTTTTGATGATCGGCCCCCCTTATCTGAGAGTAATTAAAAAAATTAGTTTTTTCGTGAATGCTGTCTCCCCTGCATATGCTGGACGACTAAAAAACATTACGAATAATTTTGGTAACCAGAGGCGCTATTCTCATGATTCAAAAACCGACGTACAAGGAACTGGAGCAACGCATCAATCAATTAGAAAGTGAAGTTCTTGAATATGTGCGTAAGGAAAAGGAGTTTAATGACGAGCGCAAATTGCTGGGATACAGCCATCTAAGGCGCACCATAAGCCTAATGAAAATTAATGAGGAACTGAAAAGGGATATTAAAAAACGCACACGTGCTGATGAGAAACTGGAGCAGGTTTCTCAAAGACTCAGAGAGCGAATAAAAGAGTTAAACTGCCTCTATGACATTTCAAGCCTCAGGGCTGGCACAAGCTTTTCCTTGGATGATGTCCTCCAGGAAGTTGTCGATTTCATCCCTCCGGCAATTGAATACCCTGAAATTACCTGCGCGCGTATTTTGTTTGATCGCTACGAGTTTACAACAAAAAATTTTAAGGACACCAAATGGAAGCTGTCGCAAGATATCAAGTTGAATAATGAACGGATTGGCACCCTGGAAGTGTGTTATTTAGAAGAAAAACTAGAGCTTGAGGAGAAGCCATTTCTTAAAGAGGTAAAAAATCTGATCTCCGCTATTGCGGAAAGCATCGCCCAAATTGTCGAGCGTGATTGGGCGGAAATAGAAATTAGAAAACATCGCAACCAAGTTGAAAACCTAATTAAAAACAGCAGCAGAAATATTGCTGAGAAATAAAAAAAGCCGTTTCATAACCCCTTTTCCGTTTCTTATTGCGATAATCACCTGTTAAAACCGATGAGGTGACAATTTGCCAGCTTCGATATGCACGAGGCAATCCAAGATATTGTAAATGCCATGCGGGGCTTGACAAAATATCTTTCCTGATTTCCATCAAGCGCCTTTGACTAGCAGTCGGCCGCTCAATCAAATTTCAAAAATTGTACGTTTTTACCGGCAGCCGATGTTTATCACGGAAAGTTTTGCTTCAGGTAAAAATTACAGTGAAGCCAAAGCCGCGAAAATAGACGAAGAAATCGCCCGGTTCATCGAGGAGGCCCATCAGCGCGTGCACAAAATCCTCTCTGAGCGCCGCAACGTTCTGGGTGATTTGGCCCATCTCCTTTCGCAGAAGGAAAGCGTGCCGGGAGAGGGGCTTAGAAAGATGTTGTCGAATGCTGCGCCCGGAATGGCATCTACAGCGCCCGGTCGGCTATCCCGAGACATTATCGGAAAAGGAGATAAGATGGGCGACAAGGGAAAAAGAGATAAAGGCAAACGAGAACAGCAGAAAAAAGGCAAGCAAACACCTCAGCTGAAACGGAAGCAAAAAAATATATAAGGTAGCGGGTATGACATCTGTTATTAAGTATTATGAGGGAATCGACTCGGTTGCCGTAATCGGCAGCTATCTGCCCCGCCAGTGCGGTATCGCAACCTTCACCACGGATCTGGTTGAAGGTTTATCAGCCGAAGCCCCCGATATTTACTGCTGGGCGGCTGCCATGAATGACAAACCTGAGGGATATCCATATCCGGAAAAAGTGCGCTTTGAGGTCAACCAGAACAAGTTGACCGATTTTAGTGTCGCATCTCAATTTCTCAATATCAGTCAGACGGACATTGTCTGTTTGCAGCATGAATACGGTCTTTTCGGAGGTCCGGCCGGCAGCCACCTGCTGAGACTATTAGGTGATCTGCGCATGCCGGTAGTGACCACGTTGCATACGATTTTGAAAGATCCCGCCCCGGAATATCGTGACGTCATGTGCAAGCTAGCCGATCTGTCCGATAAACTGGTGGTGATGAGCCGTAAGGCCGCTGATTTCCTAAAAGATATCTATGCGGTGTCCGAGGAGAAAATTGCCTTTATCCATCACGGCATTCCGGATACGCCCTTTATTGATTCAAGCTTCTACAAAGACAAGTTCGGGGTGGAAGGCAAAAAGGTGCTGCTCACATTCGGCTTGCTTTCCCCAAATAAGGGCATCGAAAATGTGCTGCAAGCGCTTCCGGCGATCATAAAAAAACACCCTGATGTGGTCTATATTATCCTGGGCGCAACACACCCGCATATTCTAAAGTTGCATGGGGATGCATACCGTATCATGCTGCAGCAGCTCGTGCGCACACTCGATATCGGCAAACATGTCATTTTTCAAAATCGTTTTGTTGCGCTAAGAGAGTTGTGTGAGTTTCTCGGCATCGCCGATATTTACGTAACCCCTTATCTTGAAGAAGCCCAGATTACCTCCGGGACCCTTGCCTATGCCATGGGTGCAGGCAAAGCCGTCATTTCGACACCGTACTGGTATGCCACCGAGATGCTTGCCGAAGGCCGGGGCCGAATCGTACCCTTCCGCAATCCGGATGCCATAGCGGAACAAATTATCGGACTTTTGGACAACGATGTCGAACGGCACGCTATGCGCAAAAAAGCCTATACATTCGGTCGTCAAGCAATTTGGAAGGAGGTATCCCGAAAATACCTCCAGGTTTTCAGTGAAGTGCGGCAAAACCGCACCCGGAAACCCCGTCCCCGGCATTCCTATGTTGAAAACATCAAGGCCATCACGCATTTCGAGCTGCCGGAGATGAAGCTCGATCACCTGAAAGCCTTTACCGATGATACCGGCATCTTGCAACATGCCAACTATACCATTCCCGATCGCACCCATGGCTACTGCACCGATGATAATGCCAGAGCGCTACTGGTTGCTGCCATGGGTCAAAAATACCTGCCAACAAACGGCTTGGGGCTTGATTTTCTCAGCGGTCATTATCTCGGATTTCTTCTGTATGCCTATAATGAAAAAAATGGGCGCTTTCGCAATTTCATGACTTATTCGCGGCAGTGGTTGGAGGAGATCGGGTCCGAGGATGCGCATGGCAGATCGCTCTGGAGCCTTGGCAAAGCGGTGGCTTTTCTTCAAAATTCCGGGCATCTCGCAATGTGCACGACCCTTTTCAAAAAGGCACTGCGAGCTGCAGAAAATTTTCATTCGCCCCGCGCCATCGCTTTTTCCCTGGTGGGCATGCATGCCTACCTTCATAAATTTTCCGGCGACAGTGACGTGCGCAGAATCCGGGACGCTCTTGCCGACAGGCTTTTCGATCAGTTTAAAAACAATGCAACCGACGATTGGCCCTGGCTTGAAAACGCTTTGAACTATGCCAACGGCAAACTGCCGCATGCCCTGCTGCTGTCCGGCCACCGATTGCAGCGCAACGACATGATCGACATGGGACTCAACTCCCTCAAGTGGCTGATTGCCATCCAAACCGAAGACAATCACTTTGTGCCCATCGGCAGCAACGGATGGTATGAACGAGGCGGCGCCAGAGCCCGTTTTGACCAGCAGCCCGTCGAGGCCAATGCCATGGTCGAAGCTTGTGTGGAAGCCTTTAATGTCACCCGGGACCATACCTGGTTTGAGAAGGCGGTCATGTGCTTTAATTGGTATCTTGGAGACAACGACCTCAACTTGCCGCTCTATGATCCCAAGACCGGCGGCTGCCGAGATGGGTTGATGGCCGACGGCATCAACCAGAATGAAGGCGCCGAGTCCTCCCTTGCCTGGCTGCTTTCGCTGATGACATTGCAAAAGCTTTATGCCGACGAGATTTTAAAGCAGCCGTCGTCCCGGCAAACCAATTAACAGAAGGATCAGCTATGCATATCGCCATGCTCTCACCCATTGCCTGGCGCACGCCGCCACGTCACTACGGCCCCTGGGAGAGCGTGGCGTCCCTTTTGACCGAGGGGCTGGTATCGCGCGGTCATGATGTTACCTTGTTTGCAACCGCGGATTCGCAAACCAGCGGCACGCTGCATGCCGTTTGCCCGCAGGGCTATGAAGAAGATCGCTCACTCATACCAAAAGTCTGGGAGTGCTTGCACATTTCAGAACTCTTTGAGAATGCCGATGGGTATGACATAATCCATAACCACTTTGACTATCTGCCACTGACCTACACCGGCCTTACCACCACCCCGGTGGTGACCACCATTCACGGTTTTTCATCGCCCGGGATTCTACCCGTTTACAAAAAATACAGCGGCAAAGTCTTTTATGTTTCCATCAGCGATGCCGACCGATCGCCGGATCTTGATTATATCAAAACCATTCATCACGGTATTGATATCCAGCAGTTTGATTTTCAGTCCCAGCAGGATGATACGCTGCTTTTTTTTGGGCGCATTCACAAAGACAAAGGAGCCCGACAGGCCATTGAAATCGCCAGGGCCTGCAATAAAAAGCTGATACTGGCGGGTATTATCCAGGACCAGGCTTACTATGACCAATATGTGGCCCCTCACATCGACAACAACAAGGTGATTTATGCCGGCAGCGTCGGACCAGCTGAGCGCAACCGGCTGCTCGGCAAAGCTTGCGCGCTATTGCACCCCATCCAGTTTGATGAGCCCTTCGGTCTGTCCGTTATCGAATCCATGGCCTGCGGGACGCCCGTGATTGCCTTTGACAGGGGCAGCATGCCTGAACTTATCAAAAACGGCAAAAGTGGTTTTCTGGTCAACAACGTGGACGAGGCCATAGCGACGGTTGCACGTATTAAAGAGACTGACCGCGCAACCTGTCGTCGCCATGTTGAACGGCATTTCACAGTCGACCGCATGATCAATGAATACATACAAGTCTATGAAATGATTCTTGACTCTGAAAGACTGTAGAATGGCCTCGAAAAATCTGAAACAGATAGCCGGTACCGGGCGCCTGAAATATTGAAATGATTTAACAGGACAGACCCATATGAAAACGCATAATCCAATAATAACACGTTGTAAAAAAAACCCCATCCTGACAAGAAAGGATGTACCGTATCCAGTAGCTACAGTTCACAATGCGGGCATCGTCAAACACAACGATCGTTACATTATGCTTTTCAGGTCGCATCTGCTAAACGGGCGCTCCATTATCGGCAGGGCCGACAGCAAGGATGGTTTTTCATTTACGGTTCATCCCAAACCCTTTCTGATACCTGCAACGGACAATGTTTTTGCCGAATATGAAGCGTTCGGAGTCGAAGACATGCGGATTTCCCTGGTAGAAAATGATTACTTGCTGACCTATAGCGCCTATTCCCGTCACGGCGTGCGGATTGCCCTGGCGCGCACCCGGGACTTTGAAAAAGTGGAACGTATTGCGCTGATCACCCAGGCCGACCTGCGCAACGTGGTCATTTTCCCTGAAAAGTTCGGCGATCGGTATGTGCGTTTGGACCGGCCGCATTCCGAAATTTCGTCCTGGTCGATCTGGATTTCCTATTCTCCCGACCTCGTGCACTGGGGCGGTTCCCGGGTGATCATGAAGCCGGTGGCCTATCACTGGGATGAAATGAAAATCGGGCCCGGTGCACCGCCATTTAAAACCGACAAAGGCTGGCTCCATATTTACCATGGGGTTTTTAAGACGATGTCTGGAACAGTGTATCGACTCGGCGCAGCCCTGCATGACCTTGATGATCCGGCCAACATCCTCGGCGTTTCCGATCAGTGGATATTGCAGCCTGAGGATCCTTGGGAGGTAACTGGCTATGTCCCCAATGTTGTCTTTACCTGCGGTGCTGTTCCGGAAGTTGATGGTACGGTAAAAATATACTGGGGCGGTGCGGATACGGTTATGTGCGCCGGCACAGCTGTGATCGATGATCTGATATCGGCTTGCCTTTCGGATTCCCGTCCGCCGTTGTAGATTATCCTTTTAAGCTGAAAGCAGACCGAGTAAGCTGCCCTTAGTTTCATGAACTGATCCAGATACGCTTTCGAAGATAGGCTTATAGTGGTTGTCAAAAAAACGTTCCGATATTCAAACGTTTTTTCTACAACCCCTTATGCCCCACTTCCGTATATCGGAACACTATTATGGAAGGCGGTATAAATGAAAAATCTGCCCTGATGAACAGGCTTTCGATGCACAACATGAAATTTCAATCAACGTTAAGGACACAATGATATGCAGGCAAAAAAGCTTCAAAAGCCGAAAGTTGAAAGAAAAGCAATTAAGATGGTAGGGGATACTTCACGGGTAATCACCCTTCTTCATCTTCCCGATGACAGGCATCGTATAGTTAAAATAATTCAGCGGATAATGAGCATGCCTGAAACAGCGGCCAAAAATTTAATTACTCAAATAATGAATGACTTTTCCGAAAGACACGAAGACATCGGACACATTTTTAAGCGGCATCTAAATGAGGTGAAAGATTATCTTCCCCGGGATGCAATGCTCAGCGATGTTAAAAGGGCTCTGATCGGAGCTTACTTTACAAAAGAGTACGCCATTGAATCAGCCGCCCTTTTCAACCCTTCCATCGTCCCCCATCCTGATCAGAGACATCTGAACAATGGCAGCTTGCGCTTTGTCATGAGTTTACGGGCAACCGGCGACGGCCATGTTTCATCAATTGTCTTTCGCAGCGGCGTCCTTGACCGGCACAATATGTTCCTTTTCGACCCGATCAGTGATTTTGTGGAAACGCCGGATCTCCAATTAGACCCTGTTTACAAACGCACTGTTTTCCAGCGCAAGCTTAACGAGATGGGGGCCAGCGATGAGATAACCGAATATGTTCTTAATCAGGTGCCGGAAGATTTTACTTATAATGAATTAATTGAAAAAATTAGAGTACTTCGCGCAAAACCGCAATTTTCTGAGTCGATCCAAAACAGAACTTTCCAGATCATACGCTGGCTTGCGGATTCCAATTATGAGGTGAGTTTTCACGCCGATCACCGCATATCCGAACGGGTGATCTTTCCGGTTTCCAAAAACGAAAGCAGAGGCATTGAAGATGCCCGCTTTGTTCAATTTTTCAATGACAACGGTGAGGTCGTCTATTTCGCAACCTATACTGCCTATAACGGCGTTACAATTTTGCCGCAGTTGATTGAAACAAAGGATTTCATCAAATTCAACATTTTAACGCTCAACGGTGAAGCCGTACAAAACAAAGGCATGGCGCTTTTCCCACGGAAAATCGGCGGCCGCTATGCCATGCTCTCGCGCCAGGACGGTGAAAACAATCATATCATGTTCTCAGACAATATCCATTTCTGGCATGAGTCTCAAATCATCCAGGAGCCTGAATATCCCTGGGAATTCATGCAGATCGGCAACTGCGGTTCCCCCCTGGAGACCGATAAAGGCTGGATCGTGCTCACCCACGGTGTCGGACCCATGCGTCAGTATTGCATCGGCGCCATACTGCTTGATCTTGAAAATCCAACAAAAATCATCGCCCGCCTGGATGAGCCGTTGCTTGCCCCGCATGAGAAAGAGCGCGAGGGATATGTTCCCAACGTTGTTTATTCCTGCGGTGCGTTAATTCATAACAACCAGTTGGTCATTCCCTACGCCATGTCCGATATCAATTCCGGTATAGCAACCGTTGCAGTCAACGAGTTGCTTAACTGTATGCGCGCGGTAGCTTAGTGATTTTAAGGTTGGCGCACCCAAAACTTCAAACGGTTGGTTACGGGGGATTAAAATGAAAATTTTTATTGGCAGCCTATCATATAATGTCACTGAAGAAGACTTGCGCGACGCTTTTGAGGCCTTCGGGCAGGTCGCGTCCGCAATTGTTATCAAGGATGAACAAAGTGGTCGGTCAAAAGGCTTTGGGTTCGTGGAGATGCCCGTACAAGTAGAGGCTCAGGCTGCAATCGCTGCTTTAAATGGACAGGCTCTTAAAGGAAGAACGATTACCGTCAATGAAGCTCGCTCTCAGTCTGACGACCGTAGAGGTAAAGACAGAGGAGGACGTGGAGACAGACGCGGCAGGGGGCGCTACTAATTTCAGAACAAATTTGTATTTTTGGAGATTTTAATGCATGATTGAATATCAAAAGGAAGCCATTCTAATTTCGTTTTTGAATGAAAAAGAAAGATATAAGAGGCTCGCAGAATACATTGTTCATCTGATCAGCGACGATCCTTCATCACCAAAGGAAAGTTTGCATACAATTATATATCGCATCAAGGATGAGTTAAGAATTATTGAGAAAATTGATAAGCAGAATAAAGCGCTTGAGGCTGGAGCACCGCCAATTACGGAAAAAAATTATCAGGCGAGAGTTAGCGATCTATTAGGCGTTAGGATAATCTGCCTGCGTCTTTCAGATATCGGGAAAGTCGAGGCATATCTTGGGCTTTTGTCCGATGAGAAAATCTTGCATTTTGTAAAAGGACCCGATCAAAAGAGATCCTTCATCCTCCCGGTTGACCCAGGCGAGTCGATATCAGATGGCATGAATCTAACATATAGCGGATACTCATCAATTCATTACCAGGTAGAGTTGGGCGAGAATTCAGATGCGCCTTCTGGATTGGAAGATCTTCAGTTCGAGTTCCAATTGAGGACGATTCTCGAGGAGGCGTGGGGTGAAATTGATCACAAATACAGGTACATGCGCAGTCGAAATGGCGTAGCTCTCCCCGAGTATATACACACAGGCTTCTATAATTTAAGCGCCTACCTTCAGGTCGCCGCTCTTCAGGCAGAGGATTTATGTCGCCTGGCAGAATCTCACAGTCGAAAGAAGACCGCCAAACTTAAAGGGAAACAAGAGACTCCGTTTGTAGTTGAGCCCGGCTCAATTGATATTGACGAGAATGAGGCCCGTCAGAAACCATTAGCGCTTACTGTTGAGATGTACCTGGAACAGATTTTGGGGTTTAAGGTTACGCCCAGAACGTTAAATTACATCGAAAGGCGTCTCGATGAAGTCGGTTTCGTAGAAAAACCATACGAAATACTTCAAAAGGTGTTTACAGAAGATCGGATACTTGAATTTAAAGCCATTTTCCGTGAAACTCTTAATCTTGTACCTTTTACCAACCAGAAGGAGAGGAACATTGATGTAATAAATGCTTTAAATTTTGCCATTTTCGACGAGCTCCAAGGGAAAAGGGTCGCACAGGAAGGATTGAGGTCCGTATTGAGATGGAGAAAAGAGGTTTCAACATGTTAGCATCTCTATATGGAGCAGATTCTTTTCTTAGGCGCATCGGTCTTGGTTTATATTTAGAAATTTAAGGGCCCGCGCAATAACTCTTGACCTGATTAGAAAATTTCGGATGCATGTTCTCTGAAGCTGAAAGAAATGAAATGGAATAAAAATTCGATGAAGCCCTGGCTCTCTTAAAAAATTGAAAACTGCCAAACCTGCCGGGCTTTGAATTCAAGGAGGCACGAAATGCCTGATAGTTTTGTCTCAACAACAATTAAAAGGACCAAACCAGATTGGTACCACACCATTAGAAGATACGAACGATCTCATCTTCGGAAGGCCATCTGGCAGCTTACAAACACCTTCATTCCCTATTTTTTGGTGTGTATTTTGATGTATTTAAGTCTTACAGCAGGCTATTCCTACCTGGTCATTTCGGGCCTGGCCATTGTGGCCGCCGGCCTGCTGGTGCGTATTTTTATCTTTTTCCATGACTGTGCGCATCAATCATTTTTTGCTTCCCGCAAGGCCAACACTGTTCTGGGATATGTGTGTGGGATATTAACCTTCACGCCCTATGAAGAATGGCGCAAATCCCATGGGATACATCATAACACTGCCGGTGACCTTGATCGCAGGGGAAATGGCGATGTGTGGACGTTAACAACAAATGAGTTTATGGCGGCGTCCAAACTAAAGCGTTTCTGGTACCGGTTTTATAGAAATCCTTTTGTGCTTTTGGGTTTGGGCCCCGCCTATCTGTTTTTAGTATCCTACCGATACCCGCATAAAGGCGCGCGAAGACGCCAGCACTATAGCGTCATCATCACAAATGCCGCAATTATGGCCATCATCGTGGTCGCCAGTCTGACCATCGGTTTTAAGACGTATGCATTGATTCAGTTTCCGGTAATTTTTATGGCGGGTATGATTGGCACCTGGCTGTTTTATATTCAGCATCAGTTTGAAGGCGTTTGCTGGAAGCGTCATGACCAATGGGATTCGATGACCGCATCATTGCAAGGCAGCTCATACTATAAACTGCCTAAAGTGTTGCAGTGGTTTACCGGTAGTATCGGGTTGCACCATGTTCACCATCTTCGCGCTCGGATTCCAAATTATAATTTACAATGCTGCTACAATGAAACGCCGGCTTTAGAAACAGTTGCCCCGCTTACGTTCCGTAAAAGTCTCAGCTGCCTGCGGTTGAAGCTCTGGGATGAGAAAGAACAAAAGTTGGTGAGGTTTCGATCGGTTAATTGTCTGCAACCGTCAACGAGCAATTGACTTTGCGGAAGTTTTTGCACAAGTGGCATGTCGGGGTAGAATCGAGCCTATCTAACTAAGCCTCATCGCCACCTAAAGCGATTCGATTTTTTCCACGCAAGATTTTGCGAATTCCCTCTTATCAGGCAATTATTTTGCCCACCGAAACCCGAAATCGTTGATTGAATCAAAAAGGATAAACATTTGATTACCGGCTGAATTATGACGAGATTCGAGGAAAAGAATCGTGATGAGTTGTTGGCTTGGTTCGCCCTCCAATTGCAGTGGATGAGATGTGATGGGGCTAATCTTTGTTAAGTCGATAGGTAAATGTTGCCGTTGTGGTATTGTTGTGGCCGTCGATATAAGAGAGTTCGATGCCACAATTTTTTTGAAATTTTCGGGACCTGAGTGCCGAACAGACGACCGGGATGCGCCGTAAGAATCCGAGCTCCCTGTGAATGTTGCCGGCCCGTATGGACAAACTTTTTTTACCGGCTTTTTTGGCAGGATCGATATATTTGCGCTTGACATGGTCCCGAACCCGATCTGAAGGAGGCAATATCTGGTCTGCAGGAATGCCCAGATACTTTTGGTTCAGTTTGTAACAACCCTTACCCAGGTAGGTAAAATAATCCTTGCGATTCGAGGAGTGCCGGTGAGAGGGGTGATTGGGTGCAGCTGCAATCACCTGCGCTGCAAATGTGTTGCGTTTTAAGCTGGGGTGTTGCACGAGGGATAGATTGAAAAGCTTCGCACCGGTAAACTTGTTTTGGCCGGAATCTAACACGTACTTTTTGGCCGTTTGCAGGATGATAGCATGGATTGTCTTTTTCTTGGTCCTGGACGAAGCGTTGCTGTTCCGGGAATTTAAGCGGACCGGCAATGAAATGACAGCCGGCATTAGATTGACATTTTCAATATTGATGCTTGCTTTATCTTCTTTGAAAGTGAGTGAGAGGTTAATGGTGATTGAAAAATTTAATGGTTTCATAAATATTACCTTTCCCCTAATTTTATATAAAACATATTACAGGTAATATTACTTGTCAAATCTTTAAAGTAATACTTCTATTTTATAAAACAGGTGTTATCCGTCTTTTCGCTTGACTTGAACATCATATCTCAATAATAGGTCTTAAAATTTTGCTGAAAAGGTAAACGGATAAACGGAATGCACCGTTTTGAAATTTTGACCAAAACTCAGGTTGAGAAGGTTCATGCAACCTCATTGCGGATTCTGGAACAAATTGGATTGGATTTTGGCTATCCGCCGGCTCTGGAGGTGCTTAAAAAAGGGGGCGCAAAAGTCGACGGCCAGCGTGTCTTTTTCCAATCCAAGCTGGTCGAAGCACAAATTCAAAAAGCGCCCCGCCGCTTTACCCTGCATGCTCGCAACCCGCAAAACAATGTTGTGGTCGGCGGCGGCAACACGGTCTTTACCCCCGGTTACGGTGCTGCTTTTGTCACTGATCTTGAAAGCGGCAGGCGCAAAGCAACTCTGAAAGACTTTGAAAACTTTGTCAAATTAACCGGTGCCAGCGCCAACCAGGATATTTTAAGCGGTACGGTCGTCGAACCCACCGATGTGCCCTATGAGACCCGCCATGCCCATATGGCTTATACCGCCGTGAAATATTCGGATAAATGTTTCATGGGCAGCACCATGGGAGCCCGGGCCGCCAAAGAATGTATTCAAATGGCGGCCATCCTGTTCGGAAGTCGGGATCAAATTGAGTCAGCTCCTGGAATCATCGGTATCATTGGACCGCTGACACCCCTGAAATACGATGCCCGGATGCTGGGGGCCCTGATGGAATATGCTGCAGCCGGTCAACCAGCGCTGATAACGTCATTGGCGATCGCCGGGGCAACAGGGCCGGTTACGCTGGCCGGAAATCTGGCCCTCCAGAACGCTGAGGTTCTAGCTGGAATTGTACTGACCCAGCTGATACGCGAGGGCACGCCGGTAATCTTCGGTGGTGCATCTTCCAATGCCGAGATGCGCAACGGCACGTTGAGCATCGGCTCGCCCGAAATGGCCATCAATACTGCGGCGACGGCTCAGATGGCCCGTTATTACAAATTGCCGGCACGAGGCGGTGGGGCGGTTTGCGACGCCAAATTACCTGATGCCCAGGCTTCTTATGAGTCCATGATGAGCCTTTTAATGGCCCTGGTCTGCGGCGTCAATTTTGTGCTGCACAGTGCCGGCATCCTGGAATCCTTTAATTGCATGTCCTATGAAAAATTTATCATCGATGACGAAATGTGCGGGATGGTGAAAAGAATCCAGAGAGCAATTGAAGTCAATCCGGCTACCCTGGCTCTGGATGTTATCAAGGCGGTCGGGCCCGGGGGTCATTTTCTGGACAAAGACCACACCTTCGACCATTTTAGAACCGAATTTTATCAACCCCGCTTATCCAACCGTGACGACTTTGTAACCTGGCAGGCCGGCGGATCCCCCCAGAGCATGGGAACAGCCAATAAAAAGGTTAAAGAAATTTTGGCAACCTATGAAGCCCCGGAGTTGCCGGCCGATGTCGATAAGGATTTGCAAACGTTCATCGCAAAATTAGGATAGCCTCCCAAATGGGTTTCATGTGATCGGGATTTGATTGCGCTTATGCCCAGTTTGCTTGCATACGATCCAGCTCTTTGATGACATCCTCAGCCAGCGGTGCCGGCCGGTGCGCCATGGCTTCTTTGGTGAGATCGCGCAGCCGCTCTTCAAAGCGTTTGCCGCCCATTTCTTTCCATTGATCATAAACAGCCCGTTCAAAAAGCTTTGAATACCTGACCTCGCGGAAATGCGCCATTGTATGCTCTTCTTGCAGGTAGTGCCCGCCGGGTCCGACCCGATCGATCAAATCAATTGCCAGGGTTTCTTCCGTTACCGGCAGCCCCTTCATGTATTGATTCACATTATGAAGGATTTCGTTAACCATCACCATAAACGCGGGCGATACCAGCGACCCGTGGTCCATCCAGCTGCTGCAGTCATGAACTAAGCCGGATCCAATGGCTGCGGAGCTGAGGCACTGAAAGGTCGCTTCGGCGGCCGCCTGGGGATCGCAGAACTTAGCATCGGTGCAGCCGGCTGTGCCAAAAAAAGGAAGTCGGTAGAATTGTGCCATCTGCGCCATGGCGCCGACCATCAGACTCATTTCAGGTGCGCCATAAGAAAAAATCGATGTTTGCATGTCCATTATGGTTGTAAAGGCGCCATAAATAAAAGGTGACCCCGGCCGGGCAATTTGGGCAAGGACCAACCCACTCAAGGATTCGGCACTTCCCTGAACAATTGTGCCGGCAAAGGTGGCCGGAGCGGAACCGCAGGCCTGGGGTGCCGGGAAATTGATCAACGGGATGCCGTGTTCGACGGTGAAAAGCATTTTATCCACAGCCGGATCATAATACTCCAGTGGTGAAATCGGCTCCGAATATTGAACAATCGTCGGCGCATTTTCGAAATTTTCTTTGCCCCCGCAAATCAGCAGGGCCATTTCGTAAATGTCGCGCTCGCTGTTGGCATCCTTGCAGCAAAAGACCAGCGGTTTTTCGCAATAGCTCAGCGCCTGTCGCACGATAACGCGGTCAGCGATGTCGGGCGGTTGATCGTCGGCCATACCGATGATCATGGACCAGTGAAAATTGGGCAGGGCATCGGCCAGGGTGGCGGTGATGCGGCAGTGCTCGCTGGTAAAACGCATGCGCTCATCGGTAATGGGATCCAAATAATCAATGCAGTCCAAACTGGGCCCGAACCAGGATTTGTCTTCTTCCAGAAAGACACAGCGGTCGCCGTTGCGATTTCCTAATGTCACGCGCGACGGCGCTTTGTGGATGGCATCCTCCACCAGCCAGGCCGGTATGCGGACCCGATCCCCTTCCACTCGGGCACCGGCCCCGTCCAGCATTTCCAAACCCCGCGGATGGGTCATCTTAACGCCGGTTCGCTCTAAAACTTCCAATGCAGCCATATGAATCTGTTTGATTTGGTCTTCATTGATGACCTGAAGCTTCGGTTTAAAATAAAGCTGCGGCTGTTGCATCATATCTTTGCCCTCCTTTCAATTGGGTGAATCTCTTTTTCACAAATTCGTAAACATAAAACTGTAGCGATAAGGGCCATGACCGCAAATGATAAAAAAACGGCGTTAAAGGATTGAAACATATCAGCGATCTTACCTGAAACCACGTTGGTAAAAATACCCGCCAGGCTGGTGAAAGTCGTTAGAAAGCCCATACCCGTGGCCGACAGTTTGCGTGATAGAATATCCGCAGGGTAGGTCGCCAGAAGTATATCGGGCATGATAATCATAAACCCGATTACGGTCAGCAATGCGATAGCCGGCGCAAGACTTATCCCCCTGGAAAGCAAAAACGTTGTCAGCGCCAGGGTCCCCAGCCCAATGAATAATAGCGGCTTGCGTCTGCCGTTGAAATAGTGGTCGGATACAAAACCGGCAACGGGAGACGCGAAAATTCCGGGGATCAGCACAACGGCAGCGATCATGCTTGCGCGATCGATGGACAGGGCATAGTTTTCCGTCAAAAAAGTGGGTATCCACACCAGGCAACCGAACTGCACATACACAAAGCAAAAATATACCAGGGCCACGGCCCACAGGATTGGATGGGTCAACACCAGCCGGATGTTTGATTCAACAGGATTGCTCGAGATGTATTCCGACCGGGTGTCGTCATCAAAATCTGCAAATCCTTTTTCGGAGGGGCTGTTTCGGACAACGATCCAAAACACCAAGGTCACGGCTGCCAGCAAAGCGGGTGGAACAATGAATGCGCTTTGCCATCCCAACTGATCGCCTAAATATCCGGAAAACCGAATTCCAAAGCTGCTTCCGGCACTTACACAGGTTGCAAAAAATCCGATCGCTGTTGCCCGTCTTGCGCGCGGAAACCAGTTGACAACCAATTTAAGCGCTGAATTCCAGCCCATGGCCTGCCCCAGGCCGTTAATCACCTGACCGACGGCCAGGATGCTAAAGATTGTCCCCTGACTGATAACCAGATTGCCGGCGATGGATATCAAAGCGCCAACGGTCAAAATTTTACGGGGCCCGAAGCGGTCTCCCAGATAACCCGACGGCAGTTGAAAGGCCGTATAGGCCACAAAGAACAAGGCCATCAGCCATCCGGCCCTGGCGTTCGAAATCGCCAGATCGGCTCGAATGAGCGGCAAAACCGACGCATAATTAAACCGGCTGGCATAGTATAGCCCGAACAACAGCCACGTCAGAAATAAAACCTGACCGGCCGGCCCCTTTAAGTTGAAGCGATTCATGAAGACGGGTTTCCCTGCACTTCGGACAATCTGGGGTTTCCAGCTGCGTGTGCCACGACTCTTTCCAGGCTGCCTTCCTTGTGCTTTTCGACTATGACCTGCGGCTCTGCGGCACCTGCCGCAACCGCACTTTTACGGGCAAGCCGGGCAACAATTTTTTCGGCATACCTGCAGGCATCATCAATTTCTAGAAAGCGTTTGTTGCTTCCCTCGATTTGCACCACATATGCCCGGGCGCCTTCATTTTCCCGGGGATAGACCAGGGCCTCTTTGGCCACTATCACCGAACCGGCCACCGCGCCCACCGCATTGGCAACCGGCGCATGATCCGGCAAAATAAAACGGGTGCCCAGGGATGCGGCCACTTTTTTAATAAATATTTGAGCGGGTGCACCGATACCGATAATGGGATAGCGGCTGGCCATGGTGACCGCCAGATACGGATTTTTCCCGGTGAGGGCTTCATTGACCAACCAGCGCCCCCAGGGGCTGTCAATATGTTGCGGCAATTGATCTTCACTGACCTGGCGTGCCAAAAAAACGATGGCTTCCTTGACTATGGCAAGGCCAATTGAATTAAGCGTCTGCTCCACGAAGACCGCCTGATTTTTTGCGTGCAGGGCACATGCATAGTCCACCGCATGCCGGGCCGCTGCGACACACCAGGTATCCATCTGGCCGGTTACATGCAGAAGATCGGTGGGCGTCAGGGCTGCTTGTTCGATGATACCCTGATGGATCAGGGAATCCGCATTCAGTTGTAAGGCGTGATACACATCCATTTTTTTGAGCAGCTGCGTTAGACTCAGCGGGCCATCTTCAAGCAGGGCGATCAACTGATGATGGTTTGTATTTTCGACCGCCTGTTTTTGAGAATCGATTTTTTTGGTTAAAAGCCAGTACTCGATATCGGTCGCGCGCCGATCGAGCGCGCCCTTTTTTTCCAGGTGACAAATTTCTTTTTCAACCCGAGGGAAACGAGCGGCTAAACGCGCTAAAGGCACCACACGGTGCGGACCCACCTGAACATTTGCCCCGACTTTGAAGGTAATCCGGCTGTCGCAGCCAATGGCGGTGGTTCGAATACGGGCGGCCTTGACCGCCGTCTCGAAGGCGCCCACCCGGGCGCCGTCTTCTGAAATGGTCATTTTAAAATTGTCCATCAGGGCCATATCGGTGGTGGTGCCGCCCACATCGATGACAAGTGCGCTGCCGTGTCCCGAAAGGAAGCGTCCCCCAATCGCACTGGCGGCCGGCCCTGACAGAACAGTTTCCACCGGTTTATGAACGGCATCCCTGTAAGGCATCAGGGATCCATCGCCTTTGACAATCATCAGCGGTGCCCGGATTCCCAGGGCCACCAGAGAATTGCGCACGGCTTCGATAAACTCCTGCATGACGGCCACCAGCGAGGCATTCAAGCAGGCCGTGGTGGCGCGCTTGATGGAATCAAGTTTTGTGGAAAGCTGGTTTCCCAGAACCACCGGCAACGCACACATTTTGTGGACCATCGCCAGGGCACGCTCTTCGTGGGAAGGGTTAAGGGGACTGAAGTAACCGGAAATCGCCAGGGCATCCACTTCTTGCCGGTGTCGCGCCACCCAGGTCTCGATGCTTTTCAGATCGAGGGGTTCTTTTTCCAAACCCTGGGTGGTGTGACCGCCATTAAAGTGTGCGAATTGGCGGGTTGGAAATTTAGATGCGAGATTATAGGTGGCGATCAGCTCTCGGTCGTAGCCGATCAACAGCAGACCAACTTTGCGTGTTTTGCCTTCAGCGATTGAATTTGTTGCCAGAGTGCTGGAAATTCCCACCAGTCTGATCCTGGCGGGTTTCGCGATGCAGAGTTCTTTGAGGGCTTTGCTAATTCCGCGGGCG
>Ga0265303_10000625_pt1 | contig 20278 bp, 20 predicted proteins | sample Helome_2_FD_192494 | JGI IMG/M metagenome (GOLD analysis project Ga0265303, IMG submission 192494) | Marine sediment microbial communities from subtidal zone of North Sea - Hel_20160317 (Illumina Assembly) | ecosystem: Environmental > Aquatic > Marine > Subtidal zone > Sediment ... | reverse complement strand
GTCGATGGGGTCCACATCCACTCGCACCTTTGACCCGCGGTCACGAAGCGTCCTGACCACCGAGCGCATCCGGAGCCGTAGGGGGTCCAGGTCGCGGCCCTGGATCAGGTAGCGAATCCGATCGGTGCCCTCGGCTGGTCCGTGTATCTGGGCAAGGTCGCGCAGTGGAGATACCAGGTCGTCGACTCCTTCGTACGGTGGAGATACCTCAATGGCCATCAACGCCCCGGTCGGGGGAAACCCAGCCGTTGTGCGCACCGCGAGCTCATCCTGCATGAATTCTTCGTATCGGCCGCTCCGGAGTGCACGAACGACAGGCTGGGTTGCGTCGGCTGTCTGCACGAGGCATCGGTTCCCCCTGCCGCGTTCCACCACGTTCGCAAGCCTTACGAGGAGGCGGAGGGCATCCTCTCCCGCGCGGTAGTGCGGCGCCATTGTCAACGTGTCGACGTCGACGGCAACCGCCAGCCTGACGGCATGCGCGGTGCGGAGATCGCGCTCGGTCCCGACGGTGACGGGAGCCGAGTCAGTCGCCGAACCCACCAGTTGAGGCAGCGATCGGGACAGATCCTCGACAACGCTCCCGATCCCTGCACCCAGATGCTGCCATGTTGTCCCACCACACGCAGCGCATGGTCCGTTGGCATGCCCACACCGGGTACACGAGCTGTCGCGGCCAACCGCCGATGCACAGCGGGCGCATCTGCGCAACTCGCCACATGTCGCGCATCGGAAGGCGCGAGCGTATCCGCGGCGCCCCACGAGCACGAACACGCGTCCAGACGAGTTCACAACGGATGTGATGGCACCGCGGGTGCGGTCAAGGATTGACGAGCCGGTTGGCGGTTGCTCGGACCGATCCGCGACTTCCACCAGCGGCCAGCACCTGCCAGTGGGAAGGCTCTCCTCCGTTGCCCAGGACAGCACCTCGAGCGAGGGCAGAGGCGAAATCACATCGAGGGACACCGAGTGTTGCCTCGCCCTTCGATGCAGAATCTCCCTGACACCGAGTGTCGGCGTCGCAGGCGATTTCATGACCCGTCTCGAGTCCTGCACCACAATGGCTCGGGTGAGACCCGGCATCGGCCACAGGACAACCTCGCGGGTGCCAATGATGATCGTTCCTGCCACGGCTGCGGTCTTGACCCAAGCAGCCGTCACCTCTTTTGCCGCAAGGTCTGAGTGCGCCGTGGTGACGCGCGCTCCAAAGGTGGAGGTGAGCTTCGCAGCGATCTCCTCGACTTCCACGACCGAGGGCACCACAACCATCGCCGAGTCGTGTGGGTCGATACCGGCCAGGGCTTCATCGACGGCGGCAGCGTCGGAACCGACGGGTACCACCGACCGCACGGTGTGATCTGCTGGACGTGGCTTCTCTGGAGCCGTCTGGGCCTCCCGCTTGGGCACATTCGGCGGCACCGTCCGCTTCAGGATCGTGGACACGGGAGAGACATAGTGGGTTGCACACCAGCGCAGGAAGCCAAGGTCCTCGGAATCGAATGAGGGAATGTCTCCGACGACTCCATCAACCGCGACGAGCTTCTTGTCAGGGACGTCGTCAAGGATGGCTGTCACGAACCCTCGGATGCGCCTGCCACTGACGCGAACCCTCACCCGTGAACCTACGACGAGTTGGAGGCCTTCAGGGATCCCGTAGGTGAACCCGTCGTCCACCGCGAAGCTGGCGATCTCGGGAACAACCTGACATGCCTTGGTGAACACGGCTGTCAGGCTCGCAGCTCCACCACGGCATCGAGGATCGCATCTGCAACCTCGGTCTTTGGCATCAGGGGCAGGGACTGGGAAGAACCATCAGCGTGCACCAGGGTCACTTCGTTGGTATCCGAGCCGAATCCTGACCCTGCCCTGGCGACATCGTTGGCGACCAGCAGGTCGACGCCCTTTTGGGCAACCTTGTCGTGTGCACCGGTGAGAGACCCCGTCTCGGCGGCAAAGCCAACGAGGATTGACGCGAGGGAACGTTCCCGCACCCCCATGAGGACGTCGGGGGTCGCTTCGAGTTCGATGTGCGGGGGCCCATCGGCCCGCCGAAGCTTTGCGCTCCCGGACGATGCGGGCCTGAAGTCTGCCACGGCCGCTGCCATGATCGCGACATCGACTCCACCCTCGATGCCCCACACAGCCTGTGCCATTTCGGCGGCGGTTTCAACTTCGATTGCGTCAATCGAAGGATGGGTGGGCGGTGGTGCCGAGGTGACCAGGATCACCGAAGCCCCGCGCTCGGCTGCTGCGATGGCGAGGGCATTCCCCATCTTGCCGCTCGACCGGTTCCCGATGTATCGAACCGGGTCGATGGGTTCGCGGGTTCCTCCGGCGGTGACCAGCACGCTCATGCCGTCCATGTCTCGAGGTCCGAACAGATCCTCCAGTGCTGCAGCAATGGCGTCGGGATCGGAAAGCCTGCCAACACCCACATCTCCTCCGGCGAGATCTCCCGAGTCGGGACCAACGATCGAGTAGCCGAACTCCACCAGGATGTCCATGTTGCGCTGAGTCGCGGGGTGGTCCCACATTTCCGTGTGCATGGCAGGTGCTACCAGGACTGGGCCCGTCGTTGCGAGCACGGTGGCTATCAAGGCGTTGGAGGAGTCACCCGATGCGATCTTTGCGATGGTGGAAGCAGTCGCTGGTGCGACCACCACTGCATCGGCCCACCGCGCCAACGTGGTGTGGGGGGATACATCATCGTCGTCGAAGAGGTTGATGACCGGGTGACTGCCCGTGATCGCCGCGAAGGTCGCTGGACCCACGAACTGGCACGCCGAGTCGGTCATGACCACCCGAACGGCTGCACCGTGCTCGATGAGGCGCCTGCACAGGTAGGCAGCCTTGTAGGCAGCAATGCCGCCGGAGACACCGAGGACGATCTGGCGTCCTGCGAGCATCGCTACTCCTCGATGGGTGCGATGACGACCTTGTCCTCGACGATCTCTTCGAGAGAGATCGAAAGCGGCTTGCGCGACAGCGAGTGCACCTGCGGAGGCACGTAGCCCCCGATTCCGGCGCCGAGTTCATTGAAGTAGGCGTTGATCTGGCGTGCCCGACGGGCGGAGAGCACCACGAGCGCGAAGCGCGAGTCGTCTGTCTTTGCGACGACCTGGCCAATGGGCGGTTCAAGCATCATGGTGAGGTACCTCGGTTGTTGTCGGAGCGAACGCGATCAGGGCTGATACATCGCCAGCGATGCCAGTATATCGAGAACCCGCCCGATAGCGGCGTCGAGATCGTCGTTGAGGACGATGTGATCATAGATCGTTGGTGCCTCGAGCATCTGGCTGCTTGCGACCGAGAGACGGCGTTCGATATCGCGTTCGGATGTGTCCCCGCGTCCCCGAAGCCTGCGCTCAAGTTCCTCGAGATCTGGGGGCCGAATGAAGATCAGAACGGCTTGGGGAAACGAGCTGCGGATCTGCTTTGCGCCCTCGTTCTCGATATCGAGCAGCACATTGCGCCCTTCCCGCAGGACCGGGACCACCTCGGCGCGAAGCGTGCCGTAGAGGTTGCCTCCGTACTCTGCCCACTCAAGGACATCTCCGGATTGGATTCGTTGTTCGAAGTCGTCCCTACCGATGAAGTGGTACTCCCTGCCGTCCACCTCGCCTCCCCTGGCCTTCCGGGTGGTCGCAGAAATGGAGAACTCCGAAGGAGTGGAGGCCAGGGCGGCTCCGAGGATGCTCGACTTGCCGACGCCGGATGGTCCTGATACGACGACCAGGTGCCCGCTAGGAGAATCGCTCAATGAGCTGCGCCTTCTGGTTTGGTCCGAGACCGCGGAGGGTTCGATTCTCTGCGATGCCGATCTCTTCCATGAGTCGCTTGGTCGCAATCTTTCCCATGCCTGGCATCGACACGATGATCGCCTGCACCTTGGTGCCCGCGACGAGGTCGTTCTCGTCTGCCCGTTCGAGGACATCATCAAAGGTGAGGCTGCCGGTCTTGAGCAGGGCCTTGATCTCGGCTCTCAGGCGGCGTGCTTCTGCCGCCCGCGCCAGTGCAGCGGTGCGCTGTTCCTCGGTCGTTTCCGGAAGCACTCGTCCCTCCTTGGTCGATCGGAATCCTAGGGCACAGGGCCTCAGGTGGGTCGGATGCTCGCAGCGATGGTCTGGGTAGCTGCCACAGGATCCGACGCTGCGGTGATGGGGCGGCCAATGACAAGGATGTCGGCACCTCGCTCAATGGCTTCGGTTGGTGTTGCGACCCTCGACTGGTCGTTACCTGCCTGTTGTGCGTCGATCCCAGCTGGCCGAATTCCTGGGGTCACCTTGATCAGAGACGGTGCGGCCTGGGCCACAACGTTCAGCTCCTGTGGCGAGCACACCAGCCCTTCGCATCCGGCTGCTTCCCCTACCTTGGCCATCTTCCCAACGAGCTGGCCGGGGCTCCGCTGGATCCCGACACGCTCGAGGTCCTGCTTCGCAAGCGAAGTGAGCACGGAAACGCCGAGGATGCCTGCTGCGGCAGAGCCCGCACCTCGCTCAAGACCCGCAACGGCAGCCTCGAGCATCGCCTGCCCACCAGATACGTGAGCAGTGACCCATCGCGCGCCGTGCGTCCCGAGTCGATACGCAGCAGATTCGACCTGCGAGGGAATGTCGTGGAGCTTTGCGTCGGCAAACACGGGACGGTCCAGCCGCACAAGGGCATCGATGGTTCCCGGCCCGGGGCCATGGAGAAGGCCGAGGCCGATCTTGAATCCACCGACGTGGTCCCTGAGAGCCTGTGCCATCGCAACCGCCTCCTCAGCGCTCGGCAGGTCGAGTGCGACGATGATGGGATTTGTCATGACCATGGTTCGTACGCTCCCCTGAGGTCCCCGAGCGAGGGCACCCGGTGTTTGGTGAGATAGGTCTGCAGGTCCTTGACGATCCGTGAGCCGACCCTCGGCGACCGGAAGTGCGCCGAGCCCACGGCGACAGCAGTCGCCCCAGCGAGCACATATTCGAGGACGTGATTCGCCGTGGAAACACCACCACAGCCCACGATCGGTACATCGGGCAACGCCCGTGCGATGTCCAGAACTGACTTGATCATGATTGGCCTGATGGGTTCGCCCGAGTAGCCACCGATCAGGCCGCTGAGCAACGGACGGCGTGTATCGACATCGATGGATGCACCCATAATGGTGTTCCCCATGACCACCCAGTCCGCCCCAGCGTCAGTCACGGCGCTTGCAACGGCGACAACCGGCTGGGCATCTGCAGAGAGCTTTGCTCCGATTGGCTTGGACGTCGCCGCACGCACCTTCTCCACGATCGATCCCGAAAGGCCCGCGTCGAGGGCAAACGGGATGCCATCGAGGTTGGGACAAGAGAGGTTGATCTCGATGGCCGGAACGGCCGTGACGTCGAGGGCAGCGGCAACGTCAGCGAACCCGTCGACGTCGTGGGCGACGATGCTCGCCCACACGGCTGTCGGAACCGACGCCAGCTCTGGCACCACTGCATCGATCCACTTTGCAACACCAGGGTTCTGGATACCAATCCCGTTCAACATCCCAGCGTCGACGGACGCTATCCGCGGAGCGCTTCGGCCGGGCCACGGCTCAGGAGCTATCGACTTGGCCACGGCAGCCCCGTAGGCGCTGAAGTCGATGGAGTCGTTGAACTCGACAACCGAACCCACGGTGCCAGCAGCCGCGATCAACGGCGAGGCCAAGGCGAGTGGCCCGAGCCTGACGTCGATGGTGCTCACGACAGCCCCGCTGCAGCGTGATGGTGTTGCAAGGGATCGACCTCGAACGCTCCGGCGGTCGCGGCCGCGATGCTGCGAGCCACCGCAAAGCCGCCTTCGGCCGTGGTTACGCACGGAACACCATGTCGGTTGGCTGCGACCCTGATGAGCCGCCCGTCGCCTCGTGCCTTGCCGCCAGCTGGAGTGTTCACGATGAGGTCGATCCGCCCCTCTGCAATGAGGCGTACCGGGTCGTACGGACCCTCGCCAACCTTGTCGACGTGCGTGGCCGCGATGCCGTTCCGTGCAAGATGCCCAGCCGTTCCGTGGGTCGCGAACAGCCTGATGCCTTCAACTGTCAGTATCCGGGCGATCTCGACACCCTTGGTCTTGTCCCTGTCTGCGAGCGAAATGAATGCCGATCCGGCGGTCGGAACCTTGTGACTTGCAGCAAGCAGCGCCTTGGAGTAGGCGACGCCCAGGCTGTCCCCGATGCCCATGACCTCGCCGGTCGCTCTCATTTCCGGTCCGAGCAGGGTGTCCTCACCTGGGAACCGTTTCCAGGGAAGAACGGCCTCCTTCACTGCGGTGTAGGGAAGGAATGGTGTCTCCGCCGGCACGACGCCTGCAGATCGAAGGTCGGCGAGCGACTCCCCCATCATCACCCTGGTCGCCACCTTGGCCAGGGGCACTCCTGTCGCCTTTGAGATGAAGGGAACCGTGCGGGACGCTCTCGGATTTGCCTCCAGCACATAGACATCCGAACCGCGGACGGCGAATTGGATGTTGAGGAGACCGCGCACGCCAAGGCCGCGTGCCAGCCGCTCAGCGTCGGCACGCACGCGGGCGATCGTCTCATCGGACAGTGTTGGTGGGGGTACCACGCACGCCGAATCGCCAGAGTGCACACCGGCTTCCTCGACATGTTCCATGATCCCGCCGACATACATCTCGGTGCCGTCGAAGACGGCGTCGACATCGACCTCTGTGGCAGACTCGAGGAAACGGTCTATCAGGAGAGGGGCCTCGGAGAGGTCGACCTCACCTCCGGGAACAGCGCCGTACAGATCGGCCAGGTACTTCGAGAGCTCCTCCACGGAATAGATGATCCGCATCGCCCGCCCGCCCAGGACATATGACGGCCGAATGAGCGCCGGAAGTCCGATTGCGTCGATGACATCGAGGGCCTCAGCGACGGACGTCGCGGTCCCGTGTGGCGGTTGGGAAACGCCGAGCTCCTTGCAGAGGGCCGAGAATCGTTCGCGATCCTCAGCGGCATCGATCGCGTCGGGAGGTGTCCCCGCAACCGTGACCCCAGCATCCTCGAGATCGTGGGCGAGGCCGAGCGGTGTCTGCCCACCCAATTGGACAATGACAGCCTGGGGTTGTTCGGCTTCAACGATCGCAAGCACATCCTCGGTCGTGAGTGGCTCGAAGTAGAGCCGAGTCGACGTGTCATAGTCCGTCGAAACAGTCTCCGGGTTGCAGTTCACCATCACCGTCTCGTATCCGGCGTCCTCGAGCGCAAACGCTGCGTGCACGCAGCAGTAGTCGAATTCGATTCCTTGCCCGATTCGATTCGGGCCGGATCCGAGGACCATGACCGTTCGGTCACCAGCAGCGGGGACTTCACTGTCGTCCTCGTACGTCGAGTAGAAGTACGGTGTCTGTGCTTCGAACTCCGCAGCACAGGTGTCAACCGTCTTGTACGTAGCCGTCACGCCGCATTCCCGCCGCAGGTCGGCGATTCGATCCTCAGGAATCTGCCACAGGTGACTGAGCTGGCCGTCGGAGAATCCGAAACGCTTCGCGAGCCGCAGGGCTTCCTCCGTGTGTCCGTCAATCTCGAGGGATCGGCGGACCTCGACGATCTGGAGCATCTGATCGAGGAACCATGGGTCGATGTGGGTCGCCTCCGACAGGTCCTCGACTGTTTGGCCCCTTCTCAATGCCTCGCCAACCTGAAAGATCCGGTCCGGGCTTGCGATCGAACACGCTGCGGCCAGCGCATCGCCAGCCAAAGCCTCGAGTTCCGCCTCAGCGGGATCGGCATTCAGGCCCAACCTGCCAGTTTCGAGCGACCGCAGTGCCTTCTGAAGGGCTTCAGGGAAGGTCCTGCCGATCGCCATGGCTTCTCCGACAGATTGCATCGAGGTCCCGAGAACTGGTTCGACCGACGGAAACTTGGCGAAGTCGAATCTCGGGATCTTGACAACGACGTAGTCCAGGGCTGGTTCGAAGGACGCGGGTGTGGCTCCGGTGATGTCGTTTGCGATCTCATCGAGCGTGAAGCCAACGGCAAGCATTGCGGCGATCTTGGCAATGGGGAACCCTGTTGCCTTGGATGCAAGAGCAGACGACCGCGAGACCCTGGGGTTCATCTCGATCACGATGCGCCTGCCCGTGTCGGGGTCGACGGCGAACTGGACGTTCGATCCCCCCGTCTCGACTCCGATCTTCCGAAGACAGGTGATTGCGTCGTCACGCATTGCCTGGTACTCCTGATCCGACAGGGTCATCGAGGGAGCCACCGTGATGGAATCGCCGGTGTGGACTCCCATCGGATCGACATTCTCGATGGAACAGACGATGACAGCGTTGTCAGCGCGATCGCGCATCACTTCGAGTTCGTACTCCTTCCAACCGAAGACGGACTCCTCGATCAGGACCTCACTCACCGGCGACGTATCAATTCCGTTGGAGACGATCCGGTCAAACTGCTCGACGTCGTAGGCGAGTCCGGTGCCGCCTCCACCGAGGATGTAGCTCGGGCGCACCATGACGGGAAATCCGAGCTGGGCTGCAGCATCGCGTGCGTCCTCGATATTGGTCACATAGAACGCGCGTGGTGTCTCGAGGCCCGCCTCGTCCATCACTTCCTTGAATCGACCACGATCCTCAGCAGCCTCGATGGCTTCAAGGGACGCACCAATCAGCTCGATGCCAAGTTCCTCGAACACACCGAGCTCTGCAAGCTCCATGGTGACGTTGAGAGCCGTCTGACCTCCGAGCGTTGGAAGGACAGCGTCTGGGCGCTCCTTGCGCAGGATCTGGGCAACCACATCCGCCGTGATCGGCTCGACGTACGTGGCATCGGCGAATTCCGGGTCCGTCATGATCGTCGCAGGATTCGAGTTGACAAGCACGACCCGGTAGCCGAGCTCGCGCAACACCTTGACCGCCTGTGTGCCGGAGTAGTCGAATTCACAGGCCTGTCCGATGATGATGGGACCTGACCCGATGACGAGGATGGACGTGATGTCCTGACGCTCAGCCATGTGAAGCCTCCACGACAGACGCAAATCGATCGAACAGTCGCACCGCGTCGTTCGGGCCTGGCGCTGCCTCAGGGTGGTACTGGACGGAGAACGCCGCCACATCGTGGCATTCAATACCCTCGTTGGTCCCATCGTTCAGGTTCTGGTGACTCGCACTCACCTCTCCGAACCGAGTCGAGACCCTGGCCGGGAGCATCTCGGATGTCGGAAAGCCATCCCATGGACGAAGGGAGTCCGCTGTGAGTGACCACAGATCGACGGCGAACCCGTGGTTCTGGGACGTGATCTCGACCGACCCATCGCTGAGCCTGCGAACCGGATGGTTTCCTCCGTGGTGGCCGAACGGGAGCTTGAATGTCGATGCGCCCAGGGCGAGGCCCAGGATTTGGTGTCCAAGGCAGATTCCAAATACGGGAACCTCTCCGAGCAGCGAACGCACTGTTGATATCTGCGCGGTGAGCGGTTCCGGGTCACCGGGTCCGTTCGAGAGGAAGACTGCGTCTGGTTCCAGCGCAAGCGTGTCGGATGCCGTTGTCGGGGCCGGAACCACGACGACGTCGAGACCCCGGCGGTTCAGGGCCGCAACGATTTCGCGTTTGATGCCGAAGTCGTACGCAACGACCGTTCCGATCTTCGTATCGCTTGCCTCTGACCCGTAGGACTTCGATGTCGTCACGCGGGACACGAGGTCTTGACCTGCCATTGTCGGAGCATTTCCTGCCCGATCCGCCAGATCGCTGACATCTGCGTCCGTGCCCATGGCAACGGGCATTGCACCATGATCGCGGATATGACGCGTCAGCCTCCGCGTGTCGACGTCCGAGAGTGCGATCACCCGCCGACGGGACAGATAGTCGTCGAATGCCTCACCTGATCTCCACGATGAAGCAAGCCTGCTCAACGAGCGGGTCACGAGGCCTGTGGCGTGTATTACGTCCGACTGATCATCGAGGGGCGTCGATCCATAGTTGCCGATGTGCGGGGCGGTCATGACGACGACCTGCCCCGCGTATGACGGATCCGTGAGGATCTCCTGGTACCCCGTCATGGCGGTGTTGAACACCGCCTCGCCAGTTGTGATCCCTTCGGCACCCACGGATGAGCCAACGAATTCGGCCCCGTCCGCCGTGACGAGGACCCCTCGTTTCATCGCTCGGTGCCGCCCGTGGTTGCGCCACGAAGTAGCGTCGCCCTGACCCTCCCCTTCAGCGTCGTGCCGAGGTATGGCGCATTGCGCGACCGCGAAAGCGACGAGGTCGGCGTCCACTCGCTCGTGGGATCAAAGACGACGAGCGTGGCGTCATTCCCGGTCGCAACGGCGTGGCCGTGGCCTTCAAGCATCGCAATGGAGGCTGGCCTGATCGACATACGGTCGAAGAAGGCCGCCTGGTCGAGACCTACGGTCATGTTGGCAACTGCCGCAGCCCATTCGAGACCGAGCACCCCGTTCGGCGCCACCTCGAAGGGAACTTCCTTCTCGATTGCAGCGTGGGGTGCGTGATCGGTCGCTACGGCATCAATGGCTCCTGAACGAATCCCGTCAACCAAGGCCTGCCTGTCCGATTCTGAGCGAAGAGGTGGCATCATCTTGTAGTCGGGGTCTGTCGTGGCGACATCGGATTCGGTGAACATCAGGTGGTGCGGAGTTGCCTCGGCCGTCACCGCAAGTCCCTCTGCCTTTGCCGCTGCCACCAATTCGACGCCCTGGGCCGTCGACAGATGCTGCACGTGGTAGCGCGCCCCCGTAAGTCGGGCGAGTGCGATGTCGCGAGCGATGACGACGTCGTCCGCCACTCCCGGGATCCCGTACATGCCAAGCCTGGAGGACACGTGGCCCTCATGCATGAATCCTGCGGCTGAGAGATCGGGATCAACAGCGTGCTGGGACACAACTCCGCCGAGCTGTGCGATGTAGTCCATGACCAGTCGAAGCAGCGACGCGTCAGCAAGCGCATCACCATCATCGGTGAACATCCGCACGCCTGCGTCCCACAGCTCATCGATATGGGCCATGTGCTCGCCGGCACGATCCATTGTCAGGCACCCTGCCGGCGCTACGTCCACCAAGCTGACCGAAGCCCCACGAGCCCGGACATATTCGGCGAGGTGACCCGAATCGATCGCAGGTTCGGTGTTTGGCATCGCCACGATGGCGGTGTACCCGCCAGCGGCAGCCGCACCCGAACCGGAAGCGACATCTTCCTTCCACTCCTGACCCGGTTCCCGCAGGTGGGTGTGGATGTCCACGAAGCCGGGCCCTACCCACGATCCGTCGGCATCGATCTCGGTATGGCCGTCGGCGGACACGGTTCCCACAGCAGTGACGATGCCGTCGTCGACAGCGAGGTCTGCGTCAACCACACCGTCTGGTGTGAGGACACTTCCGTTGCGAATCACCAGATCATGCATCACGATCACCTCCGAGAAGCGTGAAGAGGACAGCCATACGAGCAGCTACACCGTTGGTCACCTGTTGCAGGATCAGCGACCGTTCGTCGTCTGCGACGTCGTGGCCGATCTCGACGCCGCGGTTCATTGGGCCTGGGTGGAGGACGACCGCTTCATCCGAGAGCCTGCGAAACCGTTCGGTGGTCATGCCGTAGCGCGTTGTGTATTCGGAGACGGACGGGAACACCGACCCGCCCCCTCGTTCTGTTTGCACCCTGAGCAGGTACACCACATCAAACGTCTCGAGTGACGAGTCGAGGTCGTGCGTCACGGTCACCGGCCATGCCTCGGGGTCGAGGGGAAGCAGCGTGGGTGGCCCGACGAGGGTGACATTGGCCCCGAGCGTGCTCATCGCAAAGATGTCCGAGCGTGCGACTCGCGAGTGCTTGATGTCGCCGACGATGGCGATGTTCAAGCCCTCAAGTGTGCCAAAACGCTGACGGATGGTGAGGCAGTCCAGAAGGGCCTGGGTTGGGTGCTGATGAGCCCCGTCGCCGCCATTCACGATCGGGATATCCAACCACTCTGCGAGACGCCACGGTGCGCCAGTGTTCTTGTGCCGCACAACCATGAGGTCCACGCCCATGGCATGGACCGTGAGCGCCGTGTCCTTGAGGGACTCACCCTTGGAAAGCGAGGATGTGCCCGGTGAGAAGGACACGGTGTCGGCGGAGAGCGCCTTTGCCGCCTTCTCGAACGACATCCTGGTTCGGGTGGATGGCTCGAAGAACATCGTCGCGACGGTCTTGCCACGAAGAGCAGGGACCTTCGGGATCGGTCTGGTGAGCACCTCGGCGAATTCATCAGCTTCGTCGAGCAAAGCCGTGAGGGTCTCCTTGCTGAGATTCTCGGTGGTGAGCAGGTCGTTCACTCGTCCCCCTCGCTGTCGGCTACCGGTTGTGGATCGCCATCTCCCATCCACACGCCTTCCTCCCCATCAATCTCTTCGAATCGCACGGCAACGTGTTCGGTGATGGAGGTCGGGATGTTCTTTCCGACGTAGTCAGCCCTGATCGGGAGCTGCCGGTGACCTCGATCGACCACGACGGCGAGCTGAACGGCAGAAGGTCGACCAAGGTCGACGAGTGCATCGAGAGCCGCACGAATCGTTCTGCCCGTGAAGAGGACGTCGTCGGTGAGGACGACAACCTTCCCGTCCATCGGTTCAGGGATCTCTGTTGGGCCAATCGTCGTTTTGGGTCTGGTATCGATGTCGTCTCGATACATCCCGATGTCGAGGGAGCCAGCCTCAATGACCTTGTCTCCGATCGAGGACAGCGCCTCCGCAAGGCGCTGGGCGAAGGGGATACCCCGGGTCGGGATGCCGAGCAGGATGAGGTCGTCCGTGCCCTGGTTGCCCTCAACGATCTCATGGGCGATTCTCGTCGTCGCTCTCGAAAGGTCGTCTGCAGACATGATCTGATTCATCGGACCACCTCCGGATATGAAGAACCGTGCGGCGATGCGCACGGTCGGGAAACAATCTGCATGGTGTGCTCCATCCTTGTCAGCCTCACGGGACTGACTTAAAGGTCGGGTGTTTCACCGATCGTACTACACGCGTGTACTTTCGGATTCGCCGTCGGCGATCGCGGAAAGGACGCCATTGACAAACGCTCCGCTCTTGCTGGTGGAGTACTGCTTTGCCAGTTCGACGGCCTCCGAGATGACAACTGCTTTGGGCAGTTCGGTCCGGGTCAGTTCGTAGGTGGCCAGGCGCAGGATGTTCCGATCGACTGCGGGCATCCGCTCGATGCGCCATCGGGTGGAAGCGGATCCGAGCGCCTCGTCGATGGCTTCGCGGTCAGTCCAGGTTCCCGTTGCGAGAGCTGAAGCCCTTCGGGAGAGACCCGAGCTGTCGACCTCGTCAAGTGACAGCACATCCGCCCCGTACAGAGCTCCGAGTGCCTGTGCCCGCGCTTCCTGTTTGCTCATGGGAGTGTCACGTAACGCGGGTCATGTAGTCGCCAGTTCGCGTATCCACCTTCACGACATCGCCCTGCTCAACGAAGAGAGGGGCCTGGATCACCCTGCCGGTCGAGAGGGTGACGGGCTTCGTAGCCGCCGACACACGGTCGCCCTTTATCCCTGGCTCCGCGAACGTGACCTCGAGTTCGACGCTTGCAGGCAGCTCGATATCAACCGGTGTGCCGTCGTACATCGCGAGGCGGATTGTCATCCCATCCGTGAGAAAGTCCACTGAATCCCCGACCAGTTCCGGTGCAACGCTGATCTGGTCGTATGTCTCGCCGTCCATCAGGTTGAACCCGAGGTCATCCTTGTACAGGAATGTGAAATCGCGCCGATCGATCCTGGCCTGGTTCACATCCTCGCCTGCCCGGTACGTTCGGTCGATGACGGCGCCGGTTCGCACGTTCTTCAGCTTCATCCGAACGAAGGCCTTACCTTTGCCTGGCTTGACATGCTGGTAGTCGACCACCGTGAACAGCCCCTCGGGGAGGTCGAGGGCCATGCCTGGCTTGACATCGTTCGTCGAGGTCACTGTGCACTCCTTTGACGCATCATCCCGCTGGCGAGACCCCAACGGCCTCCAGTGCGGCCTGTACGGTAGCGTCGTCGACGGCGACGACCTCAGGTCGCCCAAAGCCTCTGAGCAGCACCATACGTAGGCCCGATGCGTCCCGCTTCTTGTCGCGTGCGATGAGGGAACGCACAAGTTGGTCCTTCGCATCGGGTGCATCCACGGGGAGGCCAACGCGCACGAGGATTGCACGTTGTCGATCCTCGCCGTCGAATCCGAGAACGGCACGGCCTGCTGCGCCTGCCGCCACCATACCGATGGCGACTGAATCGCCGTGGCTCCGGCCGGTCGACGTTTCGATCGCATGGCCAACCGTGTGTCCGTAGTTGAGGATCGCCCTCCGCCCGAGTTCGCGAAAGTCCTCGTTCACAATGCTGACCTTGACAGCTGCCGATCGATTCACGACGTCTTCGAGGTCGACGTCGAGGCCTCCATCCTCATACGCCTCGGCAATGGCGATATCAGCGATGAAACCGGTCTTGATCGCTTCGGCAGAACCCTCGATCTTCTGCCGATCCGGCAGGGCATCGAGCGTATCGACATCGATGACGACAAGCTCGGGGTGCTTGAACACCCCGGCAAGGTTCTTTCCGTCAACGTTGATACCGGTCTTGCCTCCAATAGCAGCGTCGACTGCCCCGAGGAGGGTCGTGGGAACGTACACCGTTGGGATGCCTCTGAGATATGTGCCTGCAACGAACCCGGCGACATCCGTAAGCGCACCACCGCCAACTGCAACGACGACATCCGACCTGGTGAATCCCTGGCCGTTGAGATGGCGGTAGACGTCTTCGACGACACCCATGTGTTTGGCTTCCTCGCCATCGGGAAGGGTGTAGCCGGATGCAGCGAACCCTTCGGCCGCAAGCGCCGCGGCGTACCGTTCCCCCAGGGGCATGGTGGAGGGTTGACACAGGAGTGCGACCCTTGAGGGCACCCTGTCCATGGCAGCGATCAGCGACGGGAGTGATGCGGTGACGCCCCTTCCAACGGTCACCGTCGAGACCGGAAGGCCATCGTGGTCGATCACGTGCGTACGCATCGAACCACCTCCTCAGCAATGTCCATCGGAGATCGGCCATTGGTGTCCACGATGTGGTCGCACGCCGATTGGTACAGGTCCGAACGCTCGTCTTCCAACCGAATCAGGCTCTCGGGCGACCGATAGAGCGGCCGGTTCGTGACTCTGGCAAGCCGAGCCACGAGTTCTTCGACATCCGCATCGAGAAGAACTGTTACGCCGCTTCCGCGCATGAGCTCGACACTGCGTTCGTTGGTAACGACCCCTCCCCCAGTGCTGATGACCGCTGAGGGCCCGTCAGCGAGTTCTCGGACCACGCCTGCCTCGAGGAGTCGAAAGGCTTCCTCTGACTCCTCGAATATCTCGGGGATCGTGCGCCCGGACCGCTCCATCACCATCCCGTCAGTGTCCACGAGCGGAAGCTCAAGACGTTCGGCGACGATCGCACCGACAGTGGTCTTGCCTGAGCCCATCATGCCGATCAGCCAGATATGGCTCATCAGAAGGTTCCCAGCCTCGTGAGGTAGGCATTGTGGGCGCCAGCGAAGTCACCGACCGTGTCTCCACCGAACTTGCGCAACGCCTCGTTGGCGAGGACATACGCGACCATCTGCTCTGCCACGACGCCTGCGGCGGGCACAGCGCATACATCGCTTCGCTCCCTGAAGGCCTTCTCCGCCGTTCGGGTATCGACATCGACGGTGTCGAGAGGACGCATGATCGTCGCGATCGGTTTCATGGCTGCCTTCACTCGTAGAACGTCTCCGGTCGTCATGCCTCCTTCGAGGCCCCCTGCCCGGTTGGAGCGGCGGGCGTATCCGCCTGCGACGTCGCCCCCGCTGTCCACAACGATCTCATCGTGGGCTGCCGATCCCCGCTGTGCGGCCTGGGTGAGGCCGTCCCCGACCTCCACCGCCTTGATCGCCTGGATCGACATCAGCGCTCCAGCGAGCTGGCCATCGAGCTTGCGATCCCAGTGGACATGGCTGCCCAGCCCGGGTGGGACGCCATAGGCCAGAACCTCGACGACGCCTCCGAGGGTGTCCCTGTCGGCCTTTGCCTCCTCGATGGCTCGAATCATCGCCTCGGCCGCCGCTGGGTCGAAGGTTCGCACCTCTGACTCGTCGATTGCCGCGAGATCACCTGGCGTGGGGAGCGGTGTTCCGGCTGGCACGGCCACGCCGCCGATCGACACCACATGGGAGAAGACGTCCACTCCGATGGACCCGAGGAGTTGCTTCGCCAGGTACCCGACCACGGTCCGTGCCGCAGTCTCTCGTGCGGAGGCGCGTTCGAGGATGTCCCTGGCGTCGTGGGTGTCGTACTTCTGCATACCGACGAGGTCAGCGTGGCCAGGCCTCGGCGCCGTTTCACGTTTGATCGATGCAGCCGTTGCCTCATCGACGGGTGCAGGGGACATCCGCTCTCTCCATCTGGGCCATTCGGTGTTGCGGATCAGCACCGTCACGGGACCTCCGAGCGTGCGTCCGAATCTCACGCCTCCAAGAATCTCGAGCTCGTCCCGCTCGAGACGCATCCTGGGTCCCCTACCGAAGCCGAGGCGGCGGCGTGCCAGTTCGGCACCGAGGCCCTCTTCGATGACCTCGACGCCGGATGGAAGCCCCTCGAGGGTGGCGACGAGGCCTGGGCCGTGGGATTCGCCAGATGTGATGAAACGAAGCATGACGTTGCAGGCTAGGCGCGTTGGGGCATGCTGCACCCAGGACGTCTCATCCGAGGTACCAGTCGAGGAAGGCGTTCCCAGCCACGACGGAGGCGATCGCAGCGATCGTCATGAACGGTCCGAACGGTATTGCATCCTTTCGTGACGCCCGCCTCGTGAGCACGAGGATGAGGGCAACGACTCCTCCCAGGATGAAGGAACCCAGGCCGGCGAGGACGAGATGGCCCCACCCGATGTATCCCACGTAGAGCCCGAGGAAGAAGGCGAGCTTCACATCGCCGAAGCCGAGGGCCCCCCGTGCAATCAGGCCGAGGATGAGCATCACGATGAAATACGCGGCACCAGCAAGCAGCCCTCGAAGGAGCGCACTGGGGCTCCCGTCTGCCAAGGCTCCGAGTGCGAGGAGTACGAGGCCACCGATGGTCGCTGGGAGCAGGATGCGGTTAGGAATGAGCTTGGTATCGACGTCGGTCACAGTGAGAAGGATCGAGAAGTAGGCAAACCAGAGGTAGGCGGGCAACACCCAGAGGCTGTCGATGCTGATGGTCACCAGTACAAATGTGGCCATCGTCGCAATGATGATCCAGACGTTTGCTGCACGTTGGACGTGCGAGGCGTATCGGCAGCGAAGCATCCCGATCGTCAGCGAGTCGTCGCACACCTCACAATCAGGGTTCCACCAGTTGTCCTGGCGCCCCAGGCGATGGGCGTTTGCTTCTGCCACGATCGATCGTGAAGCCAGGTATCCGAGCACGGCGACCAGGACCGACACAGCAGCGAGCGTGGGCCCGGACACATCAACAGCCATCACGATTCCTGTCATCGGGCGAGCATAGGAATTGTCACGCGCCGACCGTGAGCATGTTCCTGCACCGGGATCGCGGCTCAGCCGTCGCCTCTGGCCGCAGCCTCCATGATCGTGACGGGTGCCTCCACACCGACGAAGAGCGCAAACGCCGCAGCCGCCTGTCCAACGAGCATGTCCAGCCCATCTGCCGTGGGAAGCTCCCGCGCCCAACCTGTGCGAACGGCACTCGTCTGCCCTTCTCCATATGCCATATCCACGATTGCGGCGGCGTGTTCGAGCACCAGATCGGGGAGGCTTCCTCCGTGCATTCCGATGGGCGTCGCATTGATCACGATTGCGTTGTCAACGTGTTCACCCCAGGCCACAACGTCCCCGACGACAGCAGTTGTCTCGAGCACCGAGCGAGCGGCAGCTTCTCTTCGAGCTGCCACGAACAGGTTGCGTCCCTTGAGCGCTACCGCCGCTGCCCTGGCGGCACCGCCCGCACCGAGGATGAGAACGGGCGAACTGTCATCGACGCCGAGCTTGTTGATGGCGTACGCGACACCGTCGACGTCGGTGTTGTGGCCTACCAACGCTCCATCGTGCACGGTGACCGTGTTCACCGAATCTGCCACGGTCGCTGCAGGCGACAGGTCATCGACGGATCCAAACGCATCGGCCTTGAGGGGCATGGTGACATTGACCCCGTCGAGATCGCCCTGGACAAGCTCTGCAACGATTCGGTCGAACTCGCCTGCGGGAACACGGATCGCACCGTAGGTTGCCTCGATGCCGAGGGCTGCAAAGGCCGCATTGTGGATTGCAGGCGATTTCGAATGTGCGACTGGATCACCGACGACGGCGAACCTCATGGTCTGACCCCGTTCTCGGTGGCAGAGGCGATGTTCTCCTGGTGGCCCTCGTAGGTCTCTGCGAACAGATGGGATCCGTCTGCATTGCCGAGCACGTAGAAGAGGAAGTTGGTGGCTGCGGGATCAACCGACGCTTCCACGCTTGCGATCGATGGTGAACCGATCGGTGTCGGGGGTAGGCCATCGACCCGATACGTGTTGTACGGTGAAACAACCTCAAGGTCGCTGGCGGTGACCCTGCCTGGGTTGTAGCCAAGGGCGTAGATCACGGTTGCATCGATCTGTAGCCGCATGCCCTGGTCGAGGCGGTTGTAGATGACCGAAGCAATCTCGGCTCGCTCTTCGTCGGTCCCAGCCTCGCGCTCGATCAGAGATGCGATCACCAGGGCCTCGTACCGACTTACACCGAGATCGTCGATGCGCGACCAGTCAACGGCATCGAAACGCGACACCGCCTCATCCGCCATCGTCCCGAGGATCGCCGCGGGATTGCCGTCAGATGGGACCACGTAGGTTGCCGGATACAGGAGTCCTTCCCACCGTTTGAGCGCATCAACTTCCGAGCCGACAGGGCGGAGATAGGCCGACGTCACGAGTCCATCCCTCAGCACGGCCTGGAACTCGGCCTGCGGTCTGCCCGTGCGCGATGCGAGCTCGTCAATGATCCGTTCGACCGTCCAACCCTCGACGACGGTGAACGATCTGCCGTTCGAGGCGTTCGAGCCAGCGACCAGCTGGGCAATCACCCCTTCGGCATCCGTGTCCGTAACGAATGCATAGGTCCCGGCCTGGAGGGATTCCTCGACCTCGGCAGACTGCGCAGCCGATCGGAGGGCACCGGACCGCGCGACGCCAGCATTGTCGAGTACTCGGTAGATCGTGGCGGCAGGTGTTCCGGGTTCGATCGTGACCTGGACCGGCTGGCCCGGAATGACGTCCCAAGCGGCATTCGAACCGACGAGCCGCGCACCGACCATGGTGAGTGCCACGAGGGCAATAACGCCGATTGCTATCACACCAGCGAGCATGCCGATGCGCCGACGCGTTCCATCGGAACCGTCCGGAACGTGCTCAGGCCTCGTTTGTGTGTCGGTCATCGTATTTCCCGGCGTCGAGATGCCCCTGGAGCATCACCGCTGCTGCGACCTGGTCGCGCTTCACCCTTCGGTCCTTGCGCCGCACGCCGCCCTCGATGAGTGCGTCCTCAGCCGTGACCGTTGTGAAGCGTTCGTCGTGGTAGGTGATCGGCAAACCTGTGCGTTGGCCCAAGGCATCTCCGAGTTCACGTCCGCGCCGTGCCGCCAACCCCTCGGTCCCATCAAGACCGATGGCGAGGCCGACAACGACCGAGGTCACGTCGAACGAAGCACACAGAGATGCGATTTCGTCGATCGCGTCTCCGGCTTGTGTGTCGACGAAGCCGTGCGGGGTGGCGATGGTACCGGTCGGGTCTGATACTGCGATGCCGATGCGACGTTGGCCTGGATCAACGCCGAGCACGCGGCCGGTCACGGCGCCGACAGCGCCTCGTGAGCTGCCGTTCTCGCCACATCGAGGGCCTCATCAATGGCCCCGGCGTTCGGACCGCCGGCCTGGGAAAGCTTCGGATCCCTGCTTCCGCCACCGCCAAGGATTCCAGCGCCTGCACCAGCGATGTCGCCGGCGGAAACTCCCGCGGCCACGAGGTCTTCTGTCACAAAGACGACGATGGATGCTTTGCCGTCCGTGACGGAAGCAAAGACTCCGATTCCCGATGACATGCGGTCTCGGACTTGGAACGCCAGCGTCCGCAGTCCGTCGCCGCCAATGCCATCGACCCTTCCGGAGGCAAGCGACGATTGCCCCACGACTTCGACCTGATCCAGGAGCGACTTGGCTGCATCGGATCGCTCACGCTCCTCGAACCCGGCCAGCCGCTCCTCCGCAAGTTTCAGACGCTCGGCAAACGACAT
>Ga0265303_10000624_pt1 | contig 20319 bp, 8 predicted proteins | sample Helome_2_FD_192494 | JGI IMG/M metagenome (GOLD analysis project Ga0265303, IMG submission 192494) | Marine sediment microbial communities from subtidal zone of North Sea - Hel_20160317 (Illumina Assembly) | ecosystem: Environmental > Aquatic > Marine > Subtidal zone > Sediment ... | reverse complement strand
TGGTTTTTTGCTCATCGATACCACGCTCAAGCTTCTGCCGTTTGCAGGCCTCGCGTGGTTCTACCAGTTTCGGCTCTTCGACATTCCCGTGGTCTGGTGGTCTTGGATCCTCCTGCTCTTCGCGGAGGACTTTTGCTACTACTGGTTCCACCGGCTTCATCACGAGGTGCGCGCACTTTGGGCTGCGCACGAGAACCATCATTCGAGCACGCACTACAACCTCACGACGGCGCTCCGGCAGTCCTGGACTACTCCGTTCACGGGCTTCCTTTTTTGGGTGCCGCTTCCCTTGCTCGGCTTTCCGATCGAGATGATCATCATCCAGAAGTCGATTAGCTTGCTGTACCAGTACTGGCTGCACACCGAGCTCATCGACCGGCTCGGCTGGTTTGGCATCTTGTTCAACACGCCTTCACATCACCGCGTTCATCACGGACGCAACCCGATCTACCTCGACCGCAATCACGCCGGCATCTTCATCATTTGGGACAAGATCTTCGGCAGCTTCGAGCCCGAGGCCGAAGCGGTCGACTACGGACTCACCAAGAACATCCACACGTACAACCCCGTCCGGATCGCGTTTCACGAATGGCGCTCGATGCTGCGGGATGCGTGGAACGCGAAGAGCTGGCGGGGTCGATTTGGATATTTCGTCATGCCGCCCGGCTGGACCGAGGATGGCAGCGGCAAGACGGCCCCCATCTTGCGACAGGAGTACCTTGCTGCAGGTTCGGCGAATGTGCTCGCTACTGGAAGGTGACCGTCCGCTCCGCTTTCGCAGCCGCCTCATCGATGTCGAACACGACCTGCATCGGTTCGTTGCGCAAGTAGGGGAAGAGCAGATCTTCGTAGTTCGGCGAGTCGATGTCGGCCGATTGTCCACCTGGCAACTGGATGGTGCAGGCGGGCCCCGAGGCTGACGCCTCGCAGACAAAGCGCATGGATGCGCCAGCGGTCTGCACGAAATTGTCGATACCGGGATTCGCAACATCGACGGTGAAGAGCCCGCCGTCGTTCGCGAAAAGCGACTCGCTGAGTGGCGGATTATTGTAGTCGAAAATTCCAAACGTCGAGACGTCGGCGCTCAGCAAGAGGCCATGGAGCCGACCCCACGCCCACTGGGTCTCGTCCGCGCCGAGCTCGTCTTCGAGGAATGCGCCCGCCGCCTGCAGTGCGTCAGACATCACCTGGTACTTGGTCTCGACCTCGGGAGTAGTCCCCGGGTTGTCCCAGTAGACGTCCCCCGCGACGAGCTGGGTGGGGTCCACGATCGAATAGTACGTTGCGAAGCTTGGGGCTCGACCTTGGGGCGCGTTCTCTTCGTCCTCGATGCGCGCGCGAAGCTCGATGAGCAGCGTGTGGAAGGCGGAACACCCCGATGCAGCCAAGAGCTCGCTTGAATCAGAGGACAGAGGAGAGTTCTCGGAGTCGGTCCCGTCGAGACCGGTGGGACAGGTGAAATCCCAGTTCTCGAGAGCACTGATGACCTTGGCACCGCCCAGGCCGGGGGTGGTCTGTCCATCGTTGGCGATCGCGAGGATGCCAGGACGCATCCTCTCACCGATGAGTGAGTGCACGTCACTCACGATTTGGTCCATCGTTGCGCGCGTGTGCTGGTCCCCGATGCCTTCGATCAGATCGACGATCCGTGAATGCCTAAACCCAACCGCAGCGTCCACCTGATACGGCGGATGCGGGGTGCCATTGAAAAGCGTCGTCGGATCGCCGTCGAAGAGCGCACCCGTCATATCATTGTTGGCGGTGGCGATGTAGCCTGACTCGGGATTCACTGCTTGCGGAAGCTCCTCGAGCGTGAAGTATTGATCCCATTCGTAGTCGCCGCTGCCATCCAAGGGTAGCCAAGAAGGAGCGTCGCCAGCGAGGTTGGTGGCCCAGGTGCGCTTTGGTAGTCGGTTGTATGGGAACCATCCGACGTTGTTCTCCGAGTCGATGACGACCCAGTTCTGCCCGACGGTGGTACCGTTGGAAAGAGCCTGCTTCGCCTCTTCCATGTTGGTAGCCATCGCGAGCTCGGCGAACAAGTTGATGTCCGTGTCGATGTCGTTCCCCGTCCAGCGCAGCGTAACCGCGGTGTTGTTGTCCAGGTCGATCTCGCGGACCGGACCGTGATGGGGCACGAACAAGAGCTCCCGGTCCTCGGTGCTACCGTCGCTGAACTCGATGGTGAACGTGCTACGTACGAACGGGACTTCCTCGCCCTTGAACATGACGCCGGTCGCGTTGCCGTCGCCATCCTTGACCAGCGTTTCGATGTAAAGGTCGCTGAGATCCATGACCGTGGTGGTCGCACCCCAGGCAATGTCCTCGTTGTGCGCGAGGAGGGGCCACGGGATCCCCGCGAACGTAATCCCCGCCACGTGAATGTCGCCGCGTCCGTTCGTTTTCGCGTCCAGGTGCGCCAAGTACCAAGTCGCTGGCTGCGTCATTCCCAAGTGTGGGTCGTTCGAAAGCAGTGCGTTGCCACCGGTCGTGAGCGAGGGCCCAACGACCCAGTTGTTCGAGCCGATTTGATCGCCAATCTCGCCCGACCCGAGGACCAAGGCCTCGAGGTCGTCGATTCTCTGGAGTTGCTCGTTCAGCTGCCGAAGGACGGGTCCGGTGTTGACCCGCTCACGAAGGGACGCGCGCGCGAGCATCGGCGGAACGGAGCGCATGTCCACGGCTGCCATCGCGGAGGAAGGAGGAACCCAGTCCAGGGGCAAGATCGCCGAATCCTCGAGGGGTCGCCGGCTCCAGAGGTCGGCGAACTTCGCGTCATCGTTGATCGCTTCGCGAGCGGCGCCCGCGGCGGCCTGATCCGATGCATCGTTGGTGAGCTGGTTCGCCAGCGCAATGACCGTGGCGACGCTGTCTTGGGGCGTCCAGTCGGGCACCTGCTCGGGGCCGTATTCGAAGGCTGGGTCGGTGAACTCGCGAGGAAACGTGGCTCCGTTCTCGCCATTCTTCATGTCGGCGATCCACCTGTTGACGCCGGCCGCGTAGGCGTCGAGCATTGCTTTCGCTTTGGGCGTCGCCTGTTCGTAGAGGAACTCTTCGACAGGCACGCCGTCACGCGTCGAGAACGTCGCGCGGAGGTTCGCGAAGTCGTCGGCCAACAAGCCGGCGAGCGATTTCGGCAGGATGTCTGCAAGTCGCCCCGTCGTGAAACGGCGTCGGAAGTCCATCTGAATGAAGCGATCGAACGCGTGGTAGTAGCCAAGGGCCATCGTGCAATCTTCGTCGGTGGCACAGTCCGCGTTGAAGACGCCGTGCTCGTCGAAGTAGACGGTCGCGTCAGGGGGCCATTCGAGATCGCCGGTGGCGCCTCCCGCACCGCTGCTGTCGCTGCTGCTGCAACCGACTGTGAACAGACCAAGAACCAAGAGACCAAAAGAGAGTCGTCGCGTCACGGGCCACCTCGCTGGATTAAGAACGGCCGTGACCATAACCTTTCCCGGGCGAAAACCAAACCCGCTAAGACGCACTAAGTAAAACGCCGAGTGGATCGGCTGATCCACCCGGCGTGTAGCAAGCAAGCCTCAGCCGCTAGTTGCGCCGATAGCGGCGAATCCCCAAGCCAAAACCAAGCATTAGTAAAAGAAGAGCCCCGCTCGGTCCGCCTTGGCCTGGCGTCCCGACCGTGCAGCCAACGCCGCGCCCGCCTTGAAGAATCAAGCGGCCCGTGTCCTGCGCTTCGTCGAGGTCTTCCAAGTAGTCCGGAATGCCGTTGCCGTTCTCGTCCCCAGCCTCGTCCCCGTCTTCGATCCCATCTCCATCGCTGTCGGTGTCGAGCCAGTTGACCAGTCCGTCGCCGTCCGGGTCGTCGTCGCCGGTGGTGTCCGATCCCGCGATCTCGTCGGCCGTGTCGATGCCGTCGCCGTCATCGTCTTCGTCCAGGTAATTGGGCGTGCCATCGCCGTCTGTGTCGTCGTCGGTGGGGTCCGAGTCGCCATCCGGGCTCTCGTCCGCGGTGTCGATGCCGTCGCCGTCATCATCCTCGTCTTCAAAGTCCGGCGTTCCATCGCCATCGGTGTCCTCACAAGTCGCCGGTTGCGCCGGGTTTCCAGGCGGCGGGCACTCGACGGTGTCGGGAATCCCATCACCGTCGGAATCCGGTACGTCTGCCTCGATGCGGCAGCTGCTGTCACAGCCGTCGCCATCGACCGCATTGCCGTCGTCGCACTCCTCCCAGCCCGAGGCGACGTCGATCACGCTGACCGTGTCATCGCCGCAGACGTCGAGATAGTCGGGCCGTCCGTCGCCGTCGCTGTCCGAGCAACCCGCGACGAAGTCCGGGCACTCATCGACGGTCGGAACTCCGTCGCCGTCATCGTCCGGATCGAGATAGTCCGGCGTACCGTCACCGTCCGAGTCCTCATTCGTCGGGTCGTTGTCCCCGTCGTAGTTCTCGTCGGCGGTGTCGATGCCGTCGTCGTCGTCGTCCGGGTCGTTGAAGTCCGGATCTCCATCATCGTCCGTGTCGGGACAGCCCGAGGGATCCGCCACTGGATCGCCGGGCGCCGGACATTCAACGACATCGGGAATCCCGTCGCCGTCGGTGTCGAGCGGACTGTTGTCGGGATCGAGGTAGTCAGGTGTGCTGTCGCCGTCGCCGTCCGGACAACCTGCACCCGGATCTGGGCACTCGAACACGGTGTCGACACCATCTTCGTCATCGTCCGCGTCCTGGAAGTCCGGGACCGTGTCCCCATCCGTGTCTTGCGTTGGCGCCCCGGTGCCACCGTCGTCGGTGTCGAAGGCGTCGTCTAGACCGTCACCGTCGGTGTCGAGTGCGAGTGGCGCTCTGTCCGCGATGCCGTTCATGTCCGCGTCGTGACCCTCGACGAGGTCGACGATGCCGTCCCCGTCCGCATCGTCATCGAGGTAATCGGCCGGGCCGTCCGAATCCGAATTCGCACAGCTCGCCGGCGTGCTGCACTCCACCGTGTCGGTGATTCCATCGCCGTCACTGTCGATATCGCGATGGTTGGGAACGCCATCCTCGTCCGCATCACATGCGTCCGGGTTCACGCCACATTCGGTCGCCGTGGGAATCCCGTCGTCGTCGTCATCGGGATCCAGGTGATCCGGATCCCCGTCCCCATCCGTGTCGACGCAGCCGGCCACGTCGCCTTCGCATTCGACCTCGTCAGGGATGCCATCCCCATCGCTGTCGGGCAGAATCGTATCGGGATCCAGGTAGTCGGGTGCGCCGTCGGAGTCGCCGTCCGGACACCCGGCAAGCACATCCGGGCATTCGAAGGACGTGCCCACGCCATCGCCGTCGTCGTCCGAGTCGCGGTAGTCGGGTGCGCCATCGCCGTCGAAATCGGGCAGCGGCGCAGGAACGCCACCGGCCATGTCGATGTCGTAGGCGTCGTCGAGTCCGTCTTCGTCGTCATCCATGCCAAGCGGCGCAAAGTCCGGCGCTCCATTTGCATCGGCATCGTGACCTTCGGTCGCATCCGGGATGCCGTCGTCGTCGGAATCCGTATCGAGGAAATCCGGGGCGCCGTCGCCATCCGAGTCCGCGCAGGCGGTCGGATCGGCACATTCGACGCGATCCGCGATTCCATCGCCATCGCTGTCCTGATCGATGTAATCAGGCCGTTCATCGCCGTCGCGATCCTGGCCCGTCGCACCAATCCCGCCCTGATCGATGTCGAAGGCGTCGTCGAGGCCGTCTTGATCGGCATCGACGCCGCTCGGGACCGCTTCGGGCTGGCCATCGGCGTCGCCGTCGAAGCCTTCCACGCGGTCGAGTAGGCCGTCGTTGTCGCTGTCGGCGTCCAGGTAGTCCGGAGCTCCGTCGCCGTCACGGTCGGGCACAGACGCGACAATTCCATCGGCCGTGCAGGTCCCGGGCATGCCGGCGCAGTCCGCGTCGAACGCATCATCGAGGCCGTCGCCGTCATCGTCGTTGCCGACGGTCACCGAGTCCGCAATGCCATCCCCATCGGCGTCGTGTCCTTCGGTGGTATCGGGCAAGCCGTCACCGTCCGCATCGAGGTCCAAGTGGTTCGGGAGGCCATCGCCATCCGCATCCACTTCGCTCGGAAGGGAGTCACAGATCCCGTCCGGCTCGGCGTCGGCGCAGGTCACCTCATCGGGATCCGTGTAATCGGGAACCCCGTCTCCGTCTTGGTCCGCGGACCTATCCGTGCCATCGCCTTCTTCGCTGTCGGGAATGCCGTCGCCGTCATCGTCGACATCGACGTCATCCCGGAACCCATCGCCGTCGTGGTCGGGGAACTCGCAGGCGTCGTCATCGGTGCAAACCTGGAGCCCTGGGCAGTCGTCGTCCGAGAGACACTCGACGCAGGCGCCTCCGGCCACCGAGGTATCGCAGAGGGCCATCCCCGCCACCGTGCATCCGGTGTCCATCGCGCCGCCACCCATGTCGTCGAGGCAGAATGCGCACGTGGTTCCGGCCTCGCCCGTGGCGCCGTTACAGACCGGCAGCGCGGGGTTCGTGCAGCCTTCGTCGGCATTCGCGCCCGCCTGATCGTTCACGCAGGTCACGCATGCGCCCGGGCTGGATTGCGACGTATCGCAGATCGGCGCCCCGGCATCGCTACAATCGGTATCGTCGAAACAGCCCGCGACGCAGAGGTTGGTCGCGGGGTTGCAAGCGTCCCCGAACCCGCAGTCCGCGGTCTCGGTGCAGTCGACGCAGACCGGGTTGCTGCCGCTCTCGTCGCAGGCATTGTCGCTGCCCGAACAGTTGATGTCGGTGGCTCCAGCGCCATCATCGGAGCATCCCGCAACGCAGAACGGAAATACGCCGCTCGCATCGCAGTACGGCGCAACGCCTCCACACCCCGCATCGATCGCGGTGCCCACCTGGTCATCGAAGCAGACGACGCAGCCCAATCCTCCAACATCGCACTGGCCGGTCGCGCACTCCGAGCCGAGCGTACAGCCCGAGCCTTCTTCGAGAAGGCAGATGCTGTTGCAGCCATCGCTGTTGTCGGTGTTGCCGTCATCGCAGGCCTCGCCGGCGTCTACGGTGCCGTTGCCGCAGATGTCGGCCGGCTCGCAGACCGGGGGCGCCCCGTTGAGGTCACAGACTGAGCTCGCGCACTCGGCACCAGCGGCGCAGACCTGGCCGAGCTCCTTTAGGCAACTGTCATCGCAGCCATCGCCTGTAGCGGTCCCGCCGTCGTCACAGGACTCGCCCGCTTCGACGGTGCCGTTTCCGCAGACCCCGGCGGGCTCACAAACCGGCGGCGCCTCGTTGAGGTCGCAGACCGTGCTCGCACAGTCCGCGCCTGCCGTGCAGCTAAAGCCATCCTCGACGAGGCAGCTCGCATCACAGCCGTCGCCGGGTGTGGTGGATCCGTCGTCGCAACCTTCTCCTGCCTCGACGATGCTGTTGCCGCAGGTGTCGGCCGGCTCGCAGATCGCTGGAACCTCGGTGTTGTCGCAAACCCGGCTCTCACATTCTCCGTCACTCGTGCAAACCTCGAAGTCCTCGAGAAGGCAACCTGGGCTGCAACCGTCGCCCGGAAGCAGGTTTCCATCGTCGCAGGATTCACTGACCTCTAGAATGCCGTTGCCGCAGGCTGGCTCGGTGAAGAGCACGAGCGGACACGTGCCCGTCACGTTCTGCGGCGTGGTGAAGTTAACCTGCATGAAGAAGGTAGTACCGCTATCGGCGAGCTGGGGCGTCCAGTCGAAAGTCGTGCTGAACGGGCTTGCGCTGGTCGTGCCTTCGGCCGGCGTAAACGTCGCCGAGCCTGGCTTTCCCGTCGCGCTCAAGGTGAGGTCGTTCCCGGGATCCGTGGCGCTCACCACCGTCGAGAACGGTACCCCAATGGGCAAGGTGAAGACGCCGCCGTCGGGGCAGCTTGGAATGGGTTCGGAAGTGATTTCGATCAGCAGATCGAGCGCCGTCCTGCTCGTCAGTGGCGGCAAGCCGCGCTCGGATTCGAGGACGAAGTGGAGCACGTATTGCTGCCCTCCCACCGCGTTGGTCAGGTCCCAGGTCAGCCGGCACGCGTTTGGGGTCGGGGTCGCAACCGTGGGTTCCGCACCTCCGTCGGGAACCGCCGGGATCTCCTGTCCCGAGGCCAAGCCCGACTCGGCGGCAGTCGCGAGGCGACAGCTCACCGGGTCGCCGTCGGCGTCGAACATCACGAAGTCATAGGTTCGAACTCCGCCGCGCTCCAATTGCACAATCGCAGTGGACCCGGTGGCGAGTGGCGCGGTGTTGCCACCTCCGAGGCCGACCGTGGCTTCGACTCGAAAGTCGCCGTCGGCGCCGTTGACGAGCCCGGCCACGCGGCAACACGATTCGAAAAACGCGGTGTACTCGCCCGTCGACGCGTAGTCGTGAGTGACCACATACTCCGTGGTGGTGTAGGGGTTGCCGTTGATGTCGACGCCCGTGCCGATGGTCGAACCGGTGACGGCGCCGTTGGAGGTGCCGTCCCCGAAGTCCAGATCGGTGCTTCCAATAAACGTCGTTCGCCAGCTGCTCGTCACCGTGAACTCGACGCGAAGCGGAAAGTTCTCCGGATCCGGCGTACGCCAATTGATGGTGCCGTGACGGAAGTGACTCGCGCTGGCCTGTGACGACCATCCCCACGCACACGCAAGCGCTAGACACGCGACCGCAACCTGATTCAAGACTCGATTTCTCACAGCATCCTCCGAATGAGTGCACGCCAACCCCGACCGCCAGCGAGCGACTTGTCATAGATTATTGCTGCGCCACTGAAAAAATCAAGTATTGATGCGTGATCTGTGTCGCCAAGTGACAAGCGCCGAACAGGCGATCAGGAACCAGAGCTCCATGCCGACCCGGAACTCACCCAAAGGGGTTGCTGTGCAGCGGGAAGCGGCGCTGGGCTCGCTGGGTGGCGGGGAGGTGGTTGGCGGCAGAGACTGCTCGGGCTCGGCGCATCGCTTCCCATCTGTTTCTTCGATGCAGCGGGGAGCCTCGGTGCTGCAGCCGGAATCGAGCAAGTCGTCCGCCGCGTCGTCGACGCAGAGGACGCAGCGCCTGAAGACCGGATCGCAGATCGGCTGGCCGGCCGTGCAGTCCATCGCACTCTGACAGCTGTCCGGTTCAGCGGTCCCCGCGTCGAGCTTCAGTAGATCTGAAGGCTCCGAGGTCTGTCCGTTGGCCGTCGCGGTGAGCAGAATGGAAGTGACCGACTCTTCGATCGGGATCGTCAGCTCGAACGCGGCTTCGTTGTTCACACTGCAAGCCACGGAATCATCTGCGTCCTCTTCGCCGCCTTCTACCGCGCTCGCGAGAAGCATCAGGGCGCCAGGCGGTCGGTCGGGGGTCGTGAGGGCTTCGTAGAGCTCGATCACGGCGCCGGGCGGGACGCATGCCTGAACGCGAAGCTCACCGTTCTGGAGCTCGAAGCCGGTGACCTCGGGGAAATTGGTTGGCAGCGAGCCATCCGAAAGGTCGTTGCCGGTGCGACCGGCCGGGCCCGCGTCGATCGTGAGGCCGTCGTTTAAGAAGATCGCATTGCCGCGAATCGTCGTCGTGCCACCGATCGCGCGCACACCGGCGCCTTCGTTGTGCGCGATCAGGTTGCCGTCATCGGGGTCCGCGTCGCCAACGACCGCGTCATCGCAGCCCTCGTCGAGGCGCACCCCGTCCCCGGCGTTTGGGAGAGTGTCGCTTTGCGCCAGGTCGACGCCGATGAGGTTGCGCTTCATGACCCAGGGGCCGAGCGTGCCGTCCAGGCAAGAAACCCCGGGCCCATCGTTGGCCGAGATGACGTTGTCGAGGATGCTCAACCCCGCCGAATCGCCTTCGATCGCAATCCCGGGGCCTGCATTGCCGAGCCCCAAGCGGCCGCTGGCATCCACGCCAATTTTGTTGCCTTCCACCGAAGTCAACGTCGCGTTGGTCAGGTGAATGCCGCCGCCCAGGTTCGACGCGACCGTGTTGTCCCAGATCTCGCTTCGATCGGACGTGTCGACGTCGACCGCAAACGCGAGCGAATCCTCGAGGGCGTTCGGTCGCGCTTCGAGCCCCGTTGGGTCGAGCCCGATGTAGTTTTCGTGAAAGACGAGGTTGTCGGAGCGCTCGACGAGAACCGCTTCGGCGCCAGCGCCGGTTATCAGATTTCGCGCGAGCTCTCCTTGGCCGCCGATCCTGGGGCGAAAGGTGTCGCGGACATGGATCGCGTGCGCGCCAAAAGCCGACAGCCCCGATCCGGGAAGCATCGCCGCCCCCGTCTCCGGGTGGACTCCGAAGTAGCAGCCTTGAACGAGCAGGTAGTCGGCGTTCTCGGCATCGATCGCGGAAACCGCGGCGTTGGTGAACGCGACGGTGAGAATCAGCGTGCTGTCGGAGCGAACGCGGAGGACTTCGTCGAAGCCGCCGCCGTCGATGATGATGACTGGCACGTGCTCCCTCGAGAGGATGAACCGCGGCTCTGAACGTCCGTCGAGAATCAGGCCTTCTGTGATGGTCGGCAGCGGGCTGTCGAGCACGATGGTGAACGGCGGAACGGCGCCATCCCCGAAATCAAAAACCACGCTGTCCGGTGCGGACGGGTGGTCGTTGAGGAAGGCGTTCGCGGCTTGGATGGCCTCTCGAAGGCTGCAGTCACCGTCGGGCGCGAGCTCGCAGCTCCCGTCATCGATGTCCGCTGTCGTGTTGACGATGAACGCACCATGGGCCCTGACGGATTCGGCCCATCCGGAAACCAGCACCAGCAAGGAGATCACTAAGATAGGCCGCATTTCCCCCCCGGCCGGGCTCGATCGAAGCGCGGCGGAACGCCAAGACTCCACTAGACTCTAAAGGACGATGAGGCGCGACCGCAAACGAGGGGCGGAGGTTCCGCTGCTAGTCGGGGGCGAGCAGATCGGAGCTGCCCATGAGGAAGGTATCCACTGCTCGGGCTGCGCCTCGGCCCTCCGCGATGCCCCATACGACCAAGGACTGACCGCGGCGGCAGTCACCCGCTGCAAAGACCCCTTGCGTGCTGGTCGCGTACTTGCCGTACTCTGCCTTGAAGTTGCTCCGGGGGTCGCGTTCGAGGCCGAACTGCTCGGCCAGCGTGTCTTCGGGACCTAGAAAGCCCATGGCGAGAAAGATGAGGTCGGCTTCGAAGATCTGCTCCGAACCCGGCACTTCGCTCATCTGCCACTTGCCATGCGCATCCTTCACCCATTCGACGCGCACTGTTTCTACGCCTGCGACCTTGCCGTTGCCGTCATCGAGGAATCGCTTGCTCAGCACGCGAAACTCGCGCGGGTCGTTCCCAAACTTCGCGGCGGCCTCTTGGTGGCCGTAATCAACCCGAAAAATCACCGGCCACTCCGGCCAAGGGTTGTCGTCCGCGCGTCCCTGGGGCGGCTTCGGAAGGAGCTCGAAGTTGACCATCGAGGTGCAGCCATGGCGCATCGAGGTTCCGATGCAGTCGGTCCCCGTGTCGCCGCCGCCGATCACGATCACGCGCTTGCCTTTTGCGCTGATGTACGCGCCGTCCTCGAGCTTGCTGTCCATCAGGCTCTTGGTGTTCTTGAGCAGGAAGTCCATCGCGAAGTGAATGCCCCGGAGCTTACGGCCGGGAATCGGCAGGTCGCGTGGCCGCGTTGCGCCGCAGGCGAGGATGACCGCATCGTTGTGGCTGCGAATCTTCTGAGCGTCTTTGTTGACGCCAACATGCGCATTCGTCACGAACTCGACGCCTTCTGCGCGCATGAGATCGAGGCGTCGATCGACGATGCTCTTCTCGAGCTTCATGTTGGGAATGCCATAGGTGAGCAGGCCGCCAATCCTGTCGTCGCGCTCGTATACGGTGATGCTGTGCCCGGCTCGATTGAGCTGTTGGGCAGCCGTGAGCCCCGCGGGGCCGCTGCCGATGATGGCGACCTTCCTGCCGGTGCGCTCGTTGGGCGGCTCCGGATGAATCCAGCCCTCTGCGAAACCCTTGTCGACGATCGCGCTCTCGATGTTCTTGATGGTGACGGCTGGGTCGGAGATGCCGAGGACACAGGCGCCTTCACAGGGAGCCGGGCAAACGCGACCGGTGAACTCCGGGAAGTTGTTCGTTTTGTGCAAGCGATCGAGGGCCTCGCGCCAACGCCCGCGGTACACGAGGTCGTTCCACTCGGGAATCAGATTGTCGATCGGGCAGCCGGTCGCGGATTGGCAAAACGGGACGCCGCAATCCATGCAGCGCGCGCCTTGCGTCCGAAGCTGCTGCTCGGGCACATCCACGGTGAACTCGCTCCAGCCCGAGATTCGCTTCAACGGGTCGCTGTACGGAACCGTTTCTCTCGGAAACTCTTTGAACCCAGTTGGCTTTCCCATCGTCTTACTCCGCCGCCGGAAGGCCCTGAAGTCGAACCGCGTCGGGCCCGGGAACGCCCACCGAAAGGTCGCCTGTCTTCTGAAGGACCCGCTTGTAGTCGGTCGGCATCACCTTGATGAGCCGCCCGAGGGTGTTCTTCCAATCCTGCAGCAAGCGCTGGGCGACCGCCGAGCCCGTGTGCTCGAGGTGGTCCTCGATGAGCCCCTTCACGATTGCGATTTCTTCTTGGTAGACGAGCCGCTCGAGCTCGACCATCTCTTGGTTGCACTTCGACGCAAAGTCACCCTTGGCGTCGAGCACGTACGCGACGCCGCCGCTCATGCCCGCACCGAAGTTGCGCCCGGTGTTGCCCAAGATCACGGCGCGGCCGCCAGTCATGTACTCGCAGGCATGGTCGCCCACGCCCTCGATGACGGCCCAGGCGCCCGAGTTTCGAACGCAAAAGCGCTCCGCCGCTCGTCCGCGGAAGAAGGCCTTCCCCGCGATGGCGCCATACAAAACGACATTGCCGACGATCATGTTCTCTGCGGGCACGAAGGTCGCCTGCTTCGACGGATAGACGATGAGCTTCCCGCCGGACAAGCCTTTGCCGACGTAGTCGTTGGCGTCGCCCTCGAGCTCGAGGGTCACACCCTTTGCAAGCCAGGCGCCAAAGCTCTGACCGGCCGAGCCGATGAGCTTGAAGTGCACGGTGCCTTCAGGAAGAAGGTCTTCGCCCCAGCGCTTGGCGATCTCGTGGCTGAGCATCGTCCCGACGGTGCGGTTGGTGTTCTTGATCTTCAGCTCGCCGCGGACCGGCTTGGCATCGCAGATCGCGGGCTGAGCGAGCTCGATGAGCCGATTGTCGAGCGCTTTGTCGAGGCCGTGGTCCTGCTGCTTCGTGCAGTAGACGTCGGTCACGGCGTTCTTCTTTTTGGCTTTGGTCAGGATCGGCGTGAGGTCGATCCCCCGGGCCTTCCAGTGAACCAGCGCGTTCGCCATGTCGAGCTTGTCGACGCGGCCCACCATTTCTTGGAAGGTCCGGAACCCGAGCGAGGCCATGATCTCACGCGCTTCCTCGGCGACCATGAAGAGGTAGTTGACCACGTGCTCGGGCTTGCCCTTGAACTTCTTTCGAAGCTCCGGGTCTTGCGTGGCAATGCCGACCGGGCAGGTGTTGAGGTGGCACTTGCGCATCATGATGCAGCCCATCGCGATGAGCGGAGCGGTGCTCAAGCCGATCTCTTCGGCGCCGAGCAGTGCGCCGATGACGACGTCGCGGCCGGTCTTCATCTGCCCGTCTGTCTGCAAGACGACTCGACTCCGAAGGTCATTCATGACGAGTGTCTGATGCGTCTCGGCAATGCCGAGCTCCCAGGGGAGGCCAGCATGCTTGATCGAGGTCAGCGGCGAAGCTCCGGTGCCGCCATCGTGGCCGCTAATCAGGATGTGATCGGCGTGCGCCTTCGAGACGCCGGCTGCAATCGTGCCCACGCCAACCTCGCTGACGAGCTTGACGCTGATCCGCGCCGAGGGGTTGCTGTTCTTGAGGTCGTGAATCAGCTGCGCGAGATCCTCGATCGAATAGATGTCGTGGTGCGGTGGCGGGCTGATGAGACCAACGCCCGGGGTAGAGTTCCGTACCGCCGCGATCTTCTCGTCGACCTTGCGGCCCGGAAGCTCACCGCCCTCGCCCGGCTTGGCGCCCTGCGCCATCTTGATTTGAATCTCGTCGGCGTTGGTGAGGTAGTTGATGCTCACACCGAAGCGCCCCGACGCGACCTGCTTGATCGCCGAGCGCATCGGATTCATCGCGCCGTTGGCCAAAGGCAGATAGCGCTCCGAGGCTTCGCCGCCCTCGCCCGTGTTGGACTTGCCGCCAAGCTGGTTCATCGCGATCGCGAGCGTCGAATGCGCCTCCATCGAGATCGAACCGAAGCTCATCGCGCCGGTTGCAAACCGCTTCACGATCTCACTCGCGGGCTCGACCTCGCTCAGCGGAATCCGCTGGCCATTCTTGAACCGCATCAAGCCACGGAGCGTGCAGCGGTCTCGAGCACTGTCGTTGGCATGCTCGGCAAAACGCTTGTAGGCATCGCCGCTGTTCGCTCGCGCCGCCACCTGCAGGTTCGCGATCGTCTCCGGGTTCCACATGTGACGCTCACCGTTGGCGCGCCAATGGAACTGCCCGTCGTTTGGAAGGATGGGCAGCCGGGGCTCGTCTTCGCTCGGATAGCCGAGCGCGTGCCGCTCGACGAGCTCCTGCGCGATGACGTTGAATCCGATGCCCTGAATCCGGCTCGCCGTGCCGACGAAGCAAAGGTCGATGACCGAGCTGTTGAGGCCCACCGCTTCGAAGATCTGCGCGCCCTTGTACGACTGAAGCGTCGAAATCCCCATCTTGCCGAAAACCTTGAACATGCCCTTGGCGACCGCTTTGCGATAGCCTTCGACGATGCTGTCGTCGTCGGGGAACCGCTCTGGGTCGAGCGTCCCGAGCCGACGCTCTTGCCATAGCGACTCGAACGCCAGGTAGGGGTTGATCGCGTCTGCGCCGTATCCGACGAGGCAGCAGTGATGGTGCACCTCTCGCGCCTCGCCGGTGGCAACGACGATGCCGACCCTGGTGCGCTTCTCGGTGGCAACTAGATGATGGTGCGCTGCACCGGTCGCGAGGAGCGCACTCACCGGGATGCGGTCGTGGCCTGCTTGGCGGTCAGTGAGCAGGATGAGGCTGTACCCCTCGTCGACCGCCTGCTCCGCCTCCTGTCGGATGCGTTGGAGCGTGGGCTCGAGCCCCTCGGGGCCCTCGCTTCGGGGCCAGGTGATGTCGATGAGCTTGCTGCGCCAACCGCGCTCGTCGATGGTCTTGAGCGCCCGAACCTCTTCATTGGTCAGAATCGGGTGCGGAACGCGGAGCCGGTGGGCGTGCTCGGGCGTCGTCGTGAGGAGGTTTCGCTCCGGCCCGATGTAGCACTCCATCCCCATGATCACTTCCTCGCGGATCGAGTCGATCGGAGGATTGGTCACCTGAGCAAAGAGCTGCTTGAAGTAGTCGTACGCAAGCCGCGGTTGATCGCTCAGGACCGCGAGAGCCGAGTCGTTGCCCATGGACCCGACCGGATCGCGCTTCTGCTCGATCATCGGCCGCAGCATGAATTGCATCGTCTCGGTGGTGTAGCCAAACGACTGCATGCGGGCGAGGAGCGTCTCGGGTTCGAAGCCGTGCGCATCGCCGTGCACCGGCAACTTGGTGAGCTTGAGGCGCTGCTCCCGGAGCCACTCGCCGTACGGACGACGCGTCGCAAAGTCGTTCTTGAGCTCCTCATCCGGAATCATGCGGCCCTGCTCGAAGTCGATGAGGAACATGCGTCCGGGTTGCAGACGCCCCTTGTGCTTGACCGTTTCTGGTGGCACCGGAAGGACGCCGACTTCGGACGCCATGATCACGCGGTCGTCGTGCGTGAGGTAGTAGCGGCTTGGGCGGAGGCCGTTTCGATCGAGGCCGGCGCCGATCATCGTGCCGTCGGTAAACGCGATCGATGCCGGGCCGTCCCAGGGCTCCATCAGGCAGGAATGGTATTCGTAGAAGTCCCGCTTCACCTGCGGCATGTGCTCGTGCTTCTGCCAGGCCTCGGGGATCATCATCATCGCAGCCTCGGGCATGCTGCGACCGTTCATGTAGAGAAACTCGAGGACATTATCGAGCGTACCGGAGTCTGAAAGCCCGAGCTCGGCCACCGGAAACAGCTTTCGCAAGTCGTCGCCAAAGAGCTCGCTCTCGACGACGCCCTGGCGCGAATGCATCGCGTTCTTGTTTCCACGAAGCGTGTTGATTTCGCCGTTGTGACTGAGGCAACGAAGCGGCTGGGCGCGCTCCCAGGTTGGGAAGGTGTTGGTCGCGAAGCGCGAATGCACCATCGCGAGATGTGTTTCGTAGTCCGGGTCGGTCAAATCGCCGTAAAACGGCAGCACTTGCTCGCAAGCGAGCATGCCCTTGTAGATGATGGTCCTACTCGAAAGCGAGCAGGCGTAGAGCATCGATCGTTGCTTCAGGCTCTCGTCGACGCGAAGCGGGCTCGCCGCGCTCTTGCGAATGATGTAGAGCTGCCGCTCGAAGGCGTCCTGCTCGAGCCCTTCGGCTGCCCCGATGAAGAGTTGCTCGATCTGCGGCATGCTTTCGATCGCGGTCGGCCCGAGGTTTGCTCCGTCTGGATCGGTCGGCACGACGCGCCAGCCGAGCAAAACTTGGCCCTGCGCTTCGATCGCCTTTACGAATGCGGCCTTGCAGTAGTCGCGCTCCGCTTCGTCGGTCGGAAGGAAGATGTTGCCGACGCCATACTTGCCCGGCGCCGGAAGCTCGACGCCCAGCTCGGCCTTGGCCGCGCGACGCAAGAGCTTGTCTGGCAGCGCGGTGAGCATCCCGGCGCCATCGCCGGTATTGGTCTCCGAGCCGCGGGCCCCACGGTGGTCCATGTTGCAAAGGATGCGATTCGCGTCTTTGACGATTTGGTGGGATGCGACGCCCTTGATCTGAGCGACGAAGCCCACGCCGCAGGCGTCTTTCTCGTTCGCGGGGTCGTAGAGACCGTGTTTTTCGGGAAGTCCGTACTTCATGTTCACGCGCTTTGAGGGGTCTGTGGGCTGTCTGCGGAGCGTCGGGGACGTTTGCGGCGCCGCGCATCGGAAGCAGGCTCGCTCGGAGGGAGGGGGATTTCTGCCCTCTCGGTATGGGTCGAGAGCACCACCATCGTTTCGGTGCCAGCGACGCCGTCCATGGAACGGATGCGGCTGATGAGCTGCTCGAGGGACTCGGTGTTTTCGGTCTTTACCTTGAGAACCAGGGTGAAGCCACCTGTAACGTGGTGACATTCCAAGACCTGAGCGACCGAATCGACCCAGGTTTCGAATGCGTTCAGGAGCTCAGGGTCGCTGATCGAGACCCCGATGAAGGCCGAAATGTCGAGACCAAGCTTTCGTGCATCGAGGTACGCGTGATAACCCTTTATGATTCCCGCGTTTTCGAGCTTTCGAACCCGGTCCAGCACCGACGGCGCGCTCAAGCCTACCGCGGCGCCGATCTCCTTCAGCGAGCGCTTGCAATCGCTCTGCAGCTCGTCCAGGAGTTGCCGATCAATTTCGTCTATAATGTATGTTTCCCCTAAATTCATTAGGCTATAACCTCGACAAGCCTAATAGATACGGCCCATCGGGCCCAAAGTCAATCGGGGAAGCAGGGCCAGAAATTGGGCTTGGTATGTGAAATGTGCATGTAATACTTTGATGACAGCGGCCTAATCCTCACGGAGCCCCGCTATCGAAAGGTCTGATGAAGGATTCGAGCGCGGAAGACATGGACTCCGAGCGCCCCGCCGGCCGAGGAGCGCGGTCGCTCGGCCTTGGGCCGAAAGCGCCTTCGAAGATCGGCCGCTACGAGCTCTGCTTCGAACTGGCCTCGGGGGGAATGGCGAGCGTCCACCTGGCGAGAGTGGAAGGAAATCCGGACTTTGAAAAGCTCGTGGCGCTCAAGCGAATCCACCCGCATCTCGCCTGCGAACAGGAGTACGTCGAGATGTTTCTCGACGAGGCGCGGATCGCGTCCCGGATCACCCACAGCAACGTTTGTAGCGTCTTCGATTTCGGCGAAGCCGATGGTGAGTACTTCATTGCGATGGAGTATCTGGTCGGGGAACCTCTCTCGCGCGTTCACCGACGCGTCCTGGCCGACCTCGATCAGCGCAACTCTCCGCTCTTGCCGATGCGGATGGCGCGCATCGTCGCGCAGGCGTGCGAAGGGCTTCACGCGGCGCACGAGCTCGAGGACGCAAACGGCGAGTCCCTGAACGTCGTCCACCGGGACGTTTCCGCGCAAAACCTCTTCGTGACCTACGATGGTGCGACACAAGTCGTCGACTTCGGCATCGCGCACGCTCGACAGCGCGTCCACCACTCGGAAGCAGGTCAGGTCAAGGGCACGTTTCCGTACATGGCGCCCGAACAAATGACCTCGGCGGTCGTCGACCGGCGCGTCGACGTCTGGGCGCTGGGCGCTGTCCTATGGGAGCTGCTAACCCTGCGGAAGCTCTTCCTTCGGGAGACGGACGTGAACACGATGTACGCGGTCCTATCGGGCGAGATTCAGCCGCCCTCCGAGTATCGGAGCGAGGTCTCGGCGGAGCTGGACGAGATCGTGCTCAAGGCGCTTCAGCGCAGCCCGGACGAACGTTGGCGGAACGCGCGAGAAATGGGCAAGGCGCTTCGCCGCTACCTCGCCAAGCAGGACGAGCTCATCGGTCCAACCGAGATCGCGGAGTGGATGCGGCAGCTGTTTCCGAGCGGTGAGCTGCGAAAGCGGGAGCTGATGGAGATCGCGCGGAGCCGCGAAGACCTCGAATCGGGGCCGGAAGCTCCCGCGGAGGCCGAAAGCGGCGAACGCGTTCCGCCGTTCCCCGTGTTGATCGTCGACCGCATGCCGCCCGCGCCACCCTTGCCTGCCAGTTTGCTGGTGATGTTGATCGGCGTGCTGACGGTGCTAGCCGTCGTCACGATCGACTGGCTGCGGCAGTAGCGTCATGAGACCGAACGCGAAGTAAGGCGGCCCCGCCGCGTGGACGAGGCCTCTGAGCTGCCCGCGACGATCGAGCACTGGCGCACCGGAACTGCCTTGGCGAATCGGGCACGAAGAAAGCACTCGTATGGAAGAGGCGGAATGCTCGCCCGAGGTAGAGAGGCGGTCGCTGTCGTCGACGATGCAGCGCCGGCTTCGGACCTGGTGAACGTCGTCGTAAAAGCGATCGGCCGTCACCGAAAGCACGCGGACGACCTCGCCCGGCGGAACGACTCCTTCGCCAATGGGGATCGAACGGCGCGACGCGTCTCGATTGAGCCTCAACACGGCATAGTCGGGTGAGAGAAGGCTCGGGCTCGGCGTGGACGCGGACTCGATTCGTTCGCAGCCAATCCACTCGGCGGGCCGACTTTCAGACTGCGCAAACCCCAACCAGAGGCCTTCGCAGCGTCCGCCGTTCGAGAGCTCCCACGCGACGCAGTGCCCGGCAGTAACCGCAGTTCGAGGACCGACCAGCGCGGCAGTGCAACGGGTGGGTTCGCGAGGTGCTGAAAGTCCGACCAGTAGAGCAACCGACTCGCTGCAAACTTCTCCGGCGGGGCAGGAAACCTCGTAGCGCGGAGGCACCGAATCGATGTAGCGTGCGGACGTTGAAGAGGTCGCTTTGCACGCCGTCAACGAAAGGAGTGCTGCGATCCACAATCCGGAAACCAAGCGTGCCCTCCAGTTCATTCAATCAACTTATCAAGCCTCGACGGCGGCGTCACACCCGGCAATTACCGCCTATTTCTTGGCCCGAAGAGCCAGTTTGGATAGAACGGATCGGGATGCTCCGCACGCTCGGGATCGCCATGCTGTGCCTTGCCGCCTTGGCTCCATCCCGAGTGGACGCCGATGCGTCGGTGCTGATCGTGCAGCAGGGCGATGCGCTCAGCTCGATCGCGAAACGTGCCGGCGTGTCCGTGGAACAGATCAAACGTTGGAATGACCTCGACAGCGACATGATCCGAATTGGTCAGAGGCTCGTCGTCAAGCAAGGGGCGGCGCGGTCGCACTCCGCGGCGCGGTCGCGCTCGGAGGACGGCATTGATTGGACGCCTCCGTTCGACTACGGCGCGGCCGCCCCAGGCACGACGACGGAAAGCAAACCGCGAATCGCAGCACGCGACCCGTCCAGTGCGGTCGCGACTCGCCTTTCGGACGACGCGGACGAAGGGAAGAGGCCCAAGCGTGGAGAAACCTACCGCGTTCAAAAAGGCGACACGCTCACCGGCATCGCTCTTCGACATCGCACCACGATTGGAGAGCTCCTCGCATCGAATCCAGGGCTTCGCCCCGATCGGATCTTCGCCGGCCAGACGATCGACATCGGCGCACCGAGGCCCGAAGTCGTCTTCAAGCTCGAGCGCGGAGACAGCTTGCTCGCGGTCGCGAGCCGCTACGACGTCAGCCCGCGCGACATGAGCCGCTGGAACG
>Ga0265303_10000622_pt1 | contig 20339 bp, 18 predicted proteins | sample Helome_2_FD_192494 | JGI IMG/M metagenome (GOLD analysis project Ga0265303, IMG submission 192494) | Marine sediment microbial communities from subtidal zone of North Sea - Hel_20160317 (Illumina Assembly) | ecosystem: Environmental > Aquatic > Marine > Subtidal zone > Sediment ... | reverse complement strand
CCTCACCCATCGCCACAACGGTGGTGTCAGCCTCCATCGCATCCGCCAGCGCGCTGTTAATTGCTTTTCCGAAACTAGTCACTGGCATTGATGGGTCCTAGGCCGCGTAAACGTCATTTAGTGCAGAGGCAAAATCTGCCGGCCCGCCGTCGCTGGCCTTTTGGACCGCCGCGTCGATGCTAGTCAAAGTCTCTGCGCGTAAAGCAGCCAGCTGTTCGTCCTTAACGCCTGCTGCCAGGAGACGATCGGCGGCGATGCGAAGGGGATCATGTGCTTCCAGTTCGCTGTCACTGATCGTGCGATACTTCTGGGGGTCGCCCTCGAAATGGCCACGTACCCGGACGGTCTTACACTCTAATACTATTGGACCCTCGCCGCGCCGGACTTGGTCGACCGCCAGTCGCGCTGACTCCGCCACTGTCACTACATCGCCACCGTCCACACCTTGATAGTCCACACCGTGCCCTTCAGCCAGGCCCTCCAAGGTAAACGCAATTTGCGAGTCCGTCGGCGAAAACTCGCTCCAACCATTATTCTCGCAAACGAACAACATCGGCAATGCCATCAGCTTTGCCATATTCAGACACTCATGGAGCAAACCTTCAGCCAATGCGCCATCGCCGAAGAAAACGACAGCGACCGCGTCTCTGCCGAGGGTCTTGTGGGCCAACGCACTGCCCAGTGCGATAGACATGCCGGCAGCGACGATGCCGTTAGCGCCTAACATCCCTACCGAAAAGTCAGCGACGTGCATCGAGCCGCCTCGCCCTCGACATAGACCGGCATCCTTACCTAACAACTCAGCATAGAATCCATCGAGGGAAAGTCCTTTAGCCAACGCGTGGCCGTGACCTCGATGGGTTGATGCTACGGTGTCTGCTGCCCCGAGATTGCTGATCACCCCTACCGGGACTGCCTCCTGGCCGATACTTAGATGAATGAAGCCTGGCACCGCGCCGTCGGCGAACAGGTTAGCCAGGCGCTCCTCCGCTAAGCGGATTAGCAACAGCTGGCGGTACAAATCGAGCAGTGCGTCAACCGCTATAGGCGTCTCTTCTTGCGGCATCGTTACTAGCGCCCATCCCGCGTGTAAACAAGCAAAGCGTTACCTGGCATGTGGTCTCCAAAATCGTAGCCGGAGTTAACAATGACAGCGCCGTCCCCAAGCGTCGGCCCAGGACCGCCTATCGACCCGCCTTGAGCCTGGCCATTCACAGCCTCGAAGGTCCCGCTGGTATCCGTCTCCCATAACACCGCTCCGGTTGCGCGTTCGTAGGCGCGCAGCATCCCATCCATGTGGCCCGCGAACACGACGCCGGGTATTGCGCTGGCCGCCGCAGAGATTCCTGGATCACAAAGCGCCCGTCCGTTGCATTGCCCTTCGTCAATGACACGCCAAAGTATTTTTCCGGTTGCAGCGTCGACGCTGTGCAACCCGGGAAACATTTCGCCAGTTAGACGTTGGCCCTCGGCATCAAGCGGGATATCGGTAATCGGCACGTAAACCTGTGCGCCTTCCGCAGCCATGCCGAAATGCACGCCACCCTGGACACCCCCATGGCCGACTTGCTGTTGCCATACCAATTCACCGTCCTTGTCGGGATCCAAACCGTAGACCCTTCCCGACTTCTGGCCGACCACGACCATCTGCCGTCCGTCGGCCACATCGAGTAACAACGGCGACGCCGAGAAATCATAGTCGGGGCCGCGTTCCTGCGGGCAATTGGGATGATCCGCGGCGCCAAAGTAACAGGCCGCGTTCCACGCGTCACCGGACAACAATTGATTACGCCAGCGCCGCTCACCGGTTTTCATATCCACGGCGAAAATCGCATCGGAATTTTTGTCCGCCGGTGAGGAGTAGTTCTCACTCGAACCGAAATAGATAACGCCGCGGCGTTCATCCACTGCAGGGCTGCCCCACACCGCCGCGCCCGAGGGCCCAAACTGGGCGGTGCCGACTGCCGATACGCCCTGCTGAATTGGAGGATTCTCGACCGTATAGTGCTGCCAAATAACCTGCCCGTCAGCGGGATTCAAAGCCACTACGGAACCGCGAAATGTGCAACACTCGTAGTCCGGGTCCGGTGCCGTTAATACTTCCAAAGAGGAAACCGGTACAAATAGGCGGCCGTCATGAATTACCGGTGTCCCTGTAATCGTAGCGTTGGGATGATCGTCGGCGCGAACGCTCCACACCACCTCACCGGTCAACGCATTTAAGGCATGTACCCGGCCCATGAGGTCGCCGAAGAAGACCCGCGGGGGATTCGCTTCGTTATTGGTTGAGCCCCAGGGTTCGACGACAACCGCAGTACGCACCTCGGCGCTAACCCGAGTGGTCCAACGAGCGCAGCCACTGTCGAGGTCCAAAGCGTATACCGTGCCATCTTGACTGCCCACGAAGACAGCGCCCATAGCAACCACTGGCAAAGATCGGGCGCGTACCGCGCCTGGGAACGCATAGGCCCATTTCAGTTGTAACTGGGGAATATCTGCGGCCGTTAGCCCCGCCGAATCACTCGAGAAAAATCGCCGCGTATCGTATCCCCAACCCGCTCTCGCCAGCGGCCGGGTTTGGTCGAAAGCCAACGCCGGGCCAGTACACGGCTCTGCTCCAGGTGGCGGTTGGTAAGTGGCAGGATCGATGCCGGTTAAGAATTCAGTCACTGTGGAACGTTGCTGGGCGCTAAGCGCTTCGGCTTCGCGCTGCATAATGCCGTCGGTTAACGCGCGCAGCACCAAATCCGGTGACATTTTCGCGAGCCAGTCTCTGTGTGGTGCCTTAGGAATACCGCCCTCGTGACATTGGGCGCAGTGTTCGGCGTAAAGCGATTCACCGTCAACCGGGGCGGAGGCAATCGTCGCAGCAGTAGTCTCGTCATCTACGCTTACGTCACTGTCCTGCCCGCAACCCACTAATAGCACCACGGCAAACAGCAGTTGTTTCGCCCCGGCGATTCTTGAAACCGCCGCACTGACCGCCAGCCTTGTCATTCCGCCAGCAGCCCCCCATCCACAACTAAGGCAGTCCCGGTCACAAAACTCGCCATGTCGGACGCAATAAAAGCCACTGGGCCAACAATTTCTTCAGGGTTGCCAAAACGGCCCAACAGGACCCGATCTTTATAGTAGTTACCGCGACTGTCATCAGCCAACGTCACCGCGGTCATCGGTGTCGCAAAGGGTCCAGGCACTACGGTATTGACACGAATCCCGTCAGGAGCCAACTTCGCCGCGAACCCTCGCGTCATTGCGACCACTGCGGCCTTCGATGCCGCATAGCCAGGAAATGTCCGCGCCGCGACGAACGCCGTTATAGACGTCATGTTGACGATATTGCCCTGCGTCTGGCGCAAATGGGGAATGAACGCCGTACACATATTGAACACGCCAGTGGCATTGACTTGCATACAAGCGTCCCAGGCATCGGCTGCCGCGGGGTCATCGATCTCCTCCCGGCGAATAATCCCAGCGTTGTTAACCACAACCGCAACGGCCCCCGCCGCCTGTTCGATTTCCGTGGCCACGGATCGGCACATTGCCAGATCCGTAACGTCGAGCGCGAAGGACCACGCCGTTCCACCGGCGGCACGAATCAGTTCCGCCGTTTCTGCCGCTGTCTCCCCATCGATGTCGGTCGCTACAATCTTGGCGCCGTAACCTGCCAATCCCTTAGCCAGCGCCGCGCCGTTTCCACGCCCCGCACCGGTAACCAAGACCAACCGATCCTTTAGCAGATTCATCTCTTCCCCAGTTCTACGGATGGCTTCGTTCCCCACCGCCTACAAGTCCAATTGTTCGCGGAGCTCACGTTTCAAAATCTTCCCGGACGGGTTGCGCGGTAATTGCTCTTTCAACACCAACTGTTTAGGCACTTTAAAGGCCGCCAAATTGGCGCGGCAATGTGAATCAATGGCCGCGAAATCTACCGTTGAGCCTTCAGCGCAGACCACGACGGCTACGGGCACTTCACCCCAGCGCTCGTCGGGCTTACCAATCACGGCTACTTCACCCACTTGGGGCAACTGCTGAATGACTCGTTCAACCTCCGACGAGGCCACGTTTTCCCCACCGGAGATAATCAAGTCTTTCTTCCGGTCGGTGAGATACAAGAAACCATCCGCATCAAGATTGCCGACATCGCCGGTTCTAAACCAATCGCCAAAGAAGGAAGCCTTGGTCTTTTCGGGATCCCGCCAGTAACGTTTAAAAATCTTCGGACCACGCAAACAGATCTCGCCAGTCTCCCCCGCGCCAAGGGCTCGCCCATCGTCATCGCGAATCTCAATTTCAACATGGGGAGTCGCTGGACCGGTGGAGCCAATCTTTTCGATCTCCCGCCCAGCCTCCATGAAAGTATCGCCACTACAACTTTCGGTTAGGCCATAGGCGTCTATATATCTGGCGTTCGTAAAACAACCGGAGAAATCTCGAATGCGCTGCTCCGGAGTGCGTTCGCCGCCGCCGATAACCCAACGCATGCTGGTGAGATCAAATTGATCACGCTGTGGAAATTCGAGCAGGCCACTGGTCATGACGGGCGCCAGCCAGGCTGAATTCAAGGCTTGATCTTGAATGGCCGCTAACGCTGTCTTGGGATCAAACTCTCGAAGGACCGCCAACATCCCCCCCTGCCAAAGCACCGCGACGCCGGGTAAGTCGAAAGCCCCGACATGATACAAAGGCCCCGTCACCAGCAAGCGGGTCTCACTGGTTAGCCCAAGCACAACGATGTGGTCGGTGCACTTCCAATGGAAGTTCTCGTAGCTATGCATCACGCCCTTAGGTCGGTCCGTTGTTCCCGACGTGTACATCAATCGAAATAAGTCCGTGGGAGCGCGTTGTGCCATCTCTGCCGGTGTGCAGCCTGCAGACAGATCTAGCGTGCTGGACTGCAATGCGCTATCAATAACGATGGTGGGACATTCGATGTCGTTGTCCGCCAGTTCTTCGTCAGCGAACAACAGCCTGGCATCCGAGTCCTTGCAGATGTAGTTCACCTCGTCAGGCGCCAGACGGTAGTTAATTGGCAGGAAAACAGCACCCACATGACTTACCGCGAACGCGATTTCCAAGAAAGCGGGGCTGTTCTTCATCAACACACCCACAACATCCCCCGAACCAATATCCTTGGCCTCGAGATAACCGGCTAGCTGCGTGATCCTTTCAAACAATTCACCGTAGCTGATGTTGACACCCTGGTAGCTCAGGGCAACGCGAGTGGGTGTACGTAAGGCGTGAAAACGGATGAAACTGGATAGGTTGATCATGATCGGCTAAACCTGGCGATGGGGATCCACGATCAAAGGCCCTCTAGATAGTCGCTAGCCGCAATGACCTGCGCTTGCCGGGGAAGAATGTTTTCTATTAGGAATTGGTGGACCTCGGCATCACCGTCGTAACAAAGATCCCCTAAAACCACCAAGCGATAGTCCAAGTCAGCACCCTGCCGAACGGTCGAGAGCACGACCCCGCTGGTAGCAATACCGAACAAAATCAACGTTTCAATATCGTGGGCGCGCAATAACATGGCCAGGTCGGTGCCTTCAAAGGCGCTGACTCTATGCTTCACGATCACAACATCGCCATCCTGCGGAGTGATCGCATCTGGAATCGCGCTACTCTCATCACCTAGGCGGAAACGCTCACCGGCGCGAACACCGGAGAACATCATGTTGCGGTCGCTAACCTCTGGATAACCAGGCCGGAAACCCACGGTAACGTAGAAAACCGGTATGCCGGCCGCTCGAGACTGCTGCATGACTTCTGCCGCCTGGGAGAGGGCCGCGTCCGGGTTCGCCACATAGCCGTCAACTAGCAACTGTTGGTAGTCCATCACCAACAACCCGGTTTTCTTTAGATCGATGTTTTCAAGGGCCATATTGTTATTCTTTCCTCACCATGTCTGTGAATGTTACCCCTGTTTCGATGCTTGCACCGGCGGCTCCGGCGCCAGGCTGTTTAACACTTCCTCGGTATGTTCGCCCAGTAATGGCGGCGGCAAGGAGGAACGCCAAGGCCGGCCGTCGCTACGAAAGGGCGTGCCGACACTACGCGTCTTACCTAGAGTGGGGTGCTCATACTCAAAAACGATCTCACGGGCCTTGGCTTGTTCGGACTCTAGCGCCTCACCCACCGTATTCACCCGTGCCGCAGGCACGTCGCCATCAGTAAAAATTTGTAGCCATTCCGCAATCGTTTTGGTCGGGAAAAGCGGATCGATAATCTCGTACAACGCTTTCATATTGTGTTTTCGCGTAGTGATGTCTGCGAAACGTGGGTCGTCTACCAGTTCCGGCATACCAATCGCTTTGGTGAATTTGACCCAGAAGATCTGCGTGAATGCAGCGATGATGAAATAACCATCTTTAGCCAAGAAGGCACGATACGGCGCGATGTGGTGGTGACCAGACCCAACCGGACCAGGAACCTCACCGGTGGTGAAGTACAGTTGCCCCACATAGCCTAACAACGACACCAAAATATCGTGCAAACTGAGATCAATGTGCATTCCCCCGCCGCCTTGGCGGCGGCCGTAGAGCGCCGCCAAGATCCCGAAGGCAGCGAAGATCCCACCACCGAGGTCGCCGGCCGGCAACCCGACGCGGACCGGCGGCCGGCCCGGTTCGCCCGTCACGGACATCGTCCCCGCCATGGCCTGATTGACCAAATCGAAACTCACCTTGCCCTGTAACGGGCCGGTCTGGCCGTAACCGGAAATCGAACAGAGGATGATCTCAGAGTTAGCGCGCTGCAGATCGTCATAGGCAAGCCCCAGACGCGCCATGACCCCCGGACGGAAATTCTCGATCACCACATCGGCTGTTTTAACGAGTTCAAGTAAAGCAGCACGATCCTCATCAGCTTTAAGATCCAGCGTCACACTGCGCTTACCGCGATTGACCGCCATGAAATAGGTGCTTTCACCCCCTACTTTGGGGATGTTGTGGCGCGTCGGATCGCCCAGGCGGGGCTCTTCGATCTTTATCACATCCGCGCCAAGGTCAGCGAGAATCAGCGTGCCGTATGGACCGGCCAACATTCGCGTCAAATCCAACACGCGTACACCGGACAGCGGCAGCGCGTCTCGGTCCGCCTCATCGACCTCAGGAATTTCCGTAGTGGCCGGCGGCTGTGCGCTTACCGTGGTTTGCCCGGGAACCTCCGAGGTTCGCACAACCTTCTCGTTAGCAAGTTCGCGGATCTGCTCGGCGTCATAACCGAGTAAGTTCTCTAGAATCGATGCAGTGTGTTGCCCAACTACCGGCGGCGGTGCATACGGGGATGCATAACTGCTGCCATCCGCGAACGTCAAATGAAACGGCGTGCCTAGGGTCTTCAGCTTGCCACATACCGGGTGGTCGAACTCGGCAACCATGCCTCGCGACACCGTTTGCTCCATTTCAATAGCTTCTTGTATGGAAACCACCGGACTGTTCGGCACATCCCCAGTGTCAAGCTTCCTGCACCAGTCGGCAGTGGTTGCCGTCTTCATGATGGGCTCAAGAATTCCGCCCAGTTCCTCTCTGGCCGCTAACCGTTCTTTGAAAGACTTATAGCGGGGATTTTCTGCCAGATCGGGCCGACCCATCGTCGCGCAGAACTTACGCCAAAAAGCATTCGTGAACGGCGCGACCACGATGTAGCCGTCAGCGGTTGCGAATGCGTTATAAGGATAAATTGTGGGGTGGGCTGAACCGAGGGCTTGGGGGCTTTCACCCGTGGCGAAAAATATGTTCGCCATGTAACTCAACATCGAAATGCCGCCGTCGAACATCGACATATCAAGGTAACAACCCAAACCGGTACGTTCGCGACGCTCGAGGCCTGCCAGCATCCCGATACCTGCGAATAACGACGACATCTCATCCGCCAACGGCAAACCCATCTTAGCGGGGGGACGGCCGGCTTCCCCGGTAACGGACAGCGCGCCGGTTACCGCCTGAATCACCAAATCGTAGGCTGTCTTATCTCGCCAAGGCCCGGTCTGGCCAAAACCAGTAATACTGCAGTACACCAGCCTTGGGTTGAGCTGCTTTAAGGTGGGGTAATCCAGTTTGAGCCGCTTGGCCACGCCATGGCGAAAATTCTCGACCACAATATCGGCCTGGCGGACCAAGTCCTGGGCGATCTTAAGCCCCTCCTCGGTTTTCAAATCAATCGCAATGCTCTCTTTATTGCGATTGAGGGAGAGGAAATAGTGACTCTCTCCCTTCACGAAGGGATGATTGTGCCGTGTGGTGTCGGACCCCTCAAGGTCTTCCACCCGAATCACATGGGCACCCAGATCCCCCAGGATCATCGTTGAGAGGGGACCGGACAACATACGAGAAAAATCGACCACGCGGAGTTTCTTCAACGGTGGCTTGTGTTCTTGGCTAGGCCGCGAGGGCTCGGTCATCTGTGTTGCCCAATGAGAGACGGGGATTCAAAACGAATGAGTGACGCTGGGTCGCCCATCAATAGCAATACTTAGGATCTTGCCATTCAGCGAGCTGAAAGGCTACTTTCATCAATGAAAATTGAGATCGCAGAATTGGTCTTTGTGGCGCATTGAGCGTGACATTTTTTTCTTAATAAACAGCTAGTTATAAACCTTTATTTAAGCCGTCATAAGGCTTGCGTTGCGGCGCTGGCTATGTTCTATTGTGAATAGCTATTCGCAGGGGTGGGCACCAGAGCCCGGGAGATCCGTTGGCTGCAGGTGCAATCATATCAGGCGTACATGGTACTCGAGTGGGGGCACTCCCAGACTCCAGCTGTATGTCGCTGCACGATGCCGCAGCGCGGGGTGCCATTGCCGATGCCGGGCTGTCCCCCGGTGACATCGACGGGGTCATCTGTGCCTACTCCTTAACGGAGCCTCATTTAATGTTGGCCTCCTGGTTCTGCGAGTATTTCGGCTTATCCCCCGATGTCTGCTATTCAATCCAGGCCGGCGGCGCTACCGGCGCTGTCATGTTGAGCCAAGCCGCAGCCCTGATCGAAAACAAGAACTGCCGGCATGTGTTGCTGGTGGCGGGTGACAACCGCCTCACGGGACTTTCCCGAGACGGTGCCGTCGCCGCTTTGGCCAAGGTCGGCCATAGTCAATTTGAGCAACCCTACGGGATCTCTATTCCCGCCGCCTATGGGTTGGTGGCCGCCCGTTACATGCATGAGTATGGCCTTGAACCAGAGCACCTGGCGGCAACCGCCGTCGCTTTGCGCGCCCATGCTTCCCGCAATCCTGATGCGCACATGTCTGAGCCCATCACGGTCCAAGATGTGATGAACTCGCCGTTAATCGCTGAACCCTTACACCTGCTGGACTGTAGTCTGATTTCTGATGGAGGCGGCGCGGTCGTGGTTAGCTCACCCGCTACCCAAACTGACCTGCCCCATCGACCCATCGAAATTATTGGCACCGGCCAGGGCCACACCCATGAACATATCGTCGCAGCACCCTCCCTGACCGACTATGGCTGCAAACGATCATCAAGTGCCGCGTTTGAGAAGGCGGGAATTAAGCCCAGCGACATAGATATCGCTCAGATTTATGATTCGTTCACGATAACGTTGGTCGTGGAACTGGAATCCATGGGCTTTTTCGAGCGTGGCGAAGCGGGGCCTGCGATCCTCAACGGCGCCCTGGCGCTAGACGGCGTTCTACCTTGCAATACCCATGGGGGGTTGTTGTCCCACGGTCACCCTGGCGCAGCCGGCGGAGTCTTCCATATTGTCGAGGCGGTGACCCAGCTTCGCCACACCGCGGGGGACCGCCAAGCGGGTTCACCGGAATTGGCATTCGTACACGGGGATGGCGGCATTCTGTCGGCGCATTGTTCCTTAGTCTTAGCTCGAGGTTAATTGCATGGACCGGCCATTACCTAAACCTACCACTGAGACACAACCCTTCTGGGAAGGCTGCGCCCAGGGCGAGCTCCGCTATCAACACTGTACCCGTTGCGATCGGGGCCAGTTTCCTCCCAGCAGTCGATGCCGGTCTTGCCATGAAGATGCCTTGGAATGGCGCCAGTCCGACAAGCGGGGCACCATCCATAGCGTAACTACTGTGTTCCGAGCCCCTAACGCAGCGTTTAAGAAAGCCGCGCCCTACAACATTGCACTCATTGACCTTACCGAGGGGTTCCGCTTGATGACCAACATCAAGAACGCGGACCCAACCGAAGCGGCTATCGGAGCGCCGGTGCGAATCGTATTCGAAGCTGTCGGGGGTGACATTGCGTTACCCCAAGCGGAACTCGATCACTAATCCCACCTTAGTTGGGATCAGAGGTAAGCGGCCGAGGCATCCTTGAAACGCCGCAGTGCATCGATGCGGTCATCCATTGAGTCGAAATCCGAACGCCCAGCAACCGTATCCATTTGTGCACCTGGAAGGCGGTCTTTGTAGGAATCGGACTCGGTGGTAAAGGTCACGTGGCTAGCGCCCAGGCGACCCCACATAGCCAACGACTCCGCACACTGTTCAGGCTCACGTCCCCACATCCGAATGATGCCTTCCAATCCGATCGTCTTGGGGTCGCGACCGAGCTCACGGGCATAGGCGTGTAACTTCTCGACGCGCTCTCGGATTTGTTCCTCATCAAGATAAGAGGGGATGTACCAGCCATCGCCCAATTGCGCGACGCGCCTTAAAACGCGATCGGCCTCACCACCGAGCCAAACTGGGATGGGACGCTGAATGGGTCGCGGATTGATCCCCACCCCATCGAGGGTGTGCCACTTGCCGGCAAAGTTCACTGACTTTTCGGTCCATAGCTTTCGAAGCACTTCGATTTGTTCCGCGGACCGCGCGCCACGATCGCGAAAATTCATGCCTAAAGCCTGGTATTCGAGATCATTCCAACCAATACCAACGCCTAACCGCAACCGGCCTCCAGACAACAGGTCTACTTCAGCCGTCTGCTTCGCTAGCAGCGCCGTTTGTCGCTGCGGCATGATAATAATGCCGGTGGCGAACTCGATGATCTCGGTAACCGCGGCTAAGTACCCGTACATTATTAAGGGCTCGCGAAACCCATCATCAATGGTGTAAATCGGCGGCTTACCAAGGAACGGTCGCCACTCGGGTCGCACAGAGACATCCGCGCCGAGCACGTGATCGTAATTCATGAGATAGTCAAAGCCCAAGCCTTCTGCGGCCTGCGCCAGCGCTTTTACCGGCCCCGTTTCGGTGCCGAGTTCGATGTTGGGAATGGTGACCCCAAGTTTCATAGCTAGCCGACACCCATTCGTGATCACTGAATTTAACGAATTATACGTACCGAACAGCCAGCAGAATTGCGAAGTCGATTCGCAGGTTTACCCTATTGTTGGCGTTCAGCACGCTTGTTAGTGTTTCTTCATGCAGCGTTAGTTCACGCCACCCTGAGGAGCAGCCAAATGAAATTCGGTCTCTTTTTTGAGATGACGACACCACGTCCCTGGGGCCCCGGCACCGAAAAGAAGAAGCTCGACGAGACCTTAGAGCAGATGGTTCTAGCCGACAAACTCGGACTCGACCATATCTGGGTAACAGAACATCACTTCATGGAAGAATACTGCCACTGCACGGCGCCCGAAATTATCCTCTCCGCAGCCGCACAGGTCACCAAAAATATACGCTTAGGACACGGCGTCAGGCACGCGCCTCCAAAGTACAATCACCCTGCCCGTACCGCCGAAATGGCATCGACACTAGATTTGGTGTCCAACGGCAGAGTCGATATGGGGTTCGGTAGCTCTGGTTCGGAATGTGAGTTGGCTGGGTTCGACATCTCGAACGACGAAAAACATGCGATGAGCTATGAGGCGATCGAGCAAATTGCCAACATGATGGCGATGGAACCGTTTCCGGGGTTTAAGGGGAAATATTTCTCAATGCCCGCCCGCAACGTCATCCCCAAGCCTTTGCAGAAACCACACCCACCCTTTTGGCTTGCCTGCTCTGCCCGGCCAACGATTCTTGAGGCCGGCAAACGGGGGATGGGTGCCCTATGTTTCTCATTTCTAGATTCGACCGAAGCAAAAGAATGGATCGACGAATATTATGGCCTTATCAAAACCGAGTGCCGGCCGTTAAGCCATTCTGTTAACCCGAACTTCAGTTTGTTTACGGGGTTTGGCGTGCATAAGGACCATGACGTTGCCACCGACCGCTTCCTTGATGGGTTGCGTTTCTTCCAATGGTCACTGAATCACTATTACCGAGGCGGTGCCCATAAACCCGGCCGAGTCAATCTTTGGGAACGCTTCCAGGCTGACGTAGAAGAGCTGAAGAAGACTGAAGACGACCAATTCGTACAACGTCAAATCGCCACGAGTCGCAGCGGTATCGGCTCCGTGGAACGAGTACGCCAACGCCTGCGAGACCTTTGCGATGCCGGCGTTGACGAAGTTACGTTCATCATGCAAATGGGAGACAACAAGCACGAGCATATTTGCGAATCACTAGAGCTATTCGCCAAGGAGATCCTGCCTGAATTCCAAGATGAGCATGAGTCGCTCGTAGCCCGCAAGAATGCGGAGTTGGAGCCCTACATCGAGAAAGCGTTTGAACGAATCGGTGGCCGCAAAACTACCCATGTCCCTGACGATGAGATAGAAGACGTTTTCGCAGTTAACTACATCGCCAAGTATGGAAAAGAGGAAGCTGTACTGGGTTCGAAAGCCGAATCCGGAGGTTAGCTGAACAGCGGTTTGTGCTCCGCGAACTCGCGAGCAAGAAAATCGCCGATAGCTTTGATTCTCGCGAGCTGAGCCATGTCCGTGTGTACAGCCAGTGTAATGTCCCGCTCGAACCGCACTAGGTTTGGCAGCACGGGTACCAGCTCGGGCTCCGTCGACGCAATAAACTTTGCAAAACAACACAACCCGCCGCCGGCTGCTGTAGCTTTTAACTGGGCGACAATGCTGGAACAGGAGATCGTTGCATTTAAGGTAGCGTCTGCGCTACTCAATATACGACTTAATGCCGGTCCAAAATCGAAGTCATCAATACCGCTGACGAAATCATGGTCCGAAAGATCTTTTATCTTGGTGATTTTTTCGTTTCTCGCCAGATAGTCACTGGATGCGTACAGACGCATCGCAACTTGCGTCAAAGGTTTCGTCGTTATTCTTTTGTTGTCGTGCTGACCCACGATGATCGCCATATCGGCTTCGCGGCGTGACAGATCGAAATGCCTGGACGTGACGACCAACTCAACGCTCAGCTGCGGATGCAACCTACGGAGCTTGGCAAGACGGGGGGCGACAAACAACGTCCCTAGCCCGTCCGGCACGCCAATTCGCACCGTACCGCCAATGGCAATGTCCCGACCACCAATCAGGCTTTGTGCATGGACGGCTTGGCCTTCAATCGATTCAGCAATCTTTAATAAAGTTTCACCCTCATCCGTCAATGCATACCGGTCATCTGCCTTATCGAAAAGCCGAGCGCCCATATCGGACTCTAATGCGGTGACGCGTCGACGCACCGTATTGTGATCCACTCGGAGTATTCTAGCGGCAGCACTCGGATTCCCCGCCCGTACCATGGCGAGAAAAAAACGTAAGTTGTCCCAATTGAATTCGTTCACCGTAACCTAAGAATAGTCGATTCCCGGTTCGAATGAGCGCTCGCTAGAACATAGCCTAGAACATGGCGATGGGATTCACCGGCGAAGCAGTTCCCCCGGCAACCCGAAGCGGCGCGACCACTAAGAAAAATTCTTTTCGGCCCAGCCTGTTACACGTCTCTCGCAGCTCGCTGAGCTTAAGGTTATGCAACAACAACAGCCCCATGTAGACCTCAGTCCCCACATGTATCGGGATAAACTCCTCGTCGAACGGCGCCGGCAGCACATCATGGGCGCAGTCTGACGCAATCAGCGAGAACCGCTTGTCGTGAATCCAGCTGAGGCAGTCAGGATAAAGACCCGGAAGGCTACCCCTCCCGTCTGCAAGCCGCTCGCACTGCGGCCCGTGGGCCTCCCTACGTTCGTGGCGGCCGGTACGGTAGACAAGGATGTCGCCCTCACGCGCGTCAACCCCAGCATTAGCCAGTGCCTTGTCAAAATCATCGGGACGAACAGGATCATCGGGCTCTAAAAATTCAACACCGCGTGTTTCAGCAATATCGAGAAAAATCCCACGGGACACGACGCCGTCACCGACGGCGCTAATATCCAGCGTAGATGCCCCACGAGACGTGACCAGGGCCGCGGGCTGCTCGTTGTACATCAGCCGGTTATCACTGATATGACAAAGGGCGTCTAAATGACTTTGTGCTTGGCCGTGGGGAAAAACGCCGATTTGATCGTAACAAACGCCGGCGCCTTTGGCCGGCGCGACATCTCCAGCTGCAACCATATAATGCTGGGCCGGGACGTTGTTCATGGGCGAAGGGATCGTATCCACGTCTCGACCCAGACCAATCGTGAGGCCCTCAGTAATCAATTGCGCCGCCGCGGCGCGGTTACTCGCCGTAATGTAATTCAGCGTCCCGAGCTGGTCATCTGGCCCCCAACGGCCCCAGTTACATACCGACCGATATATTGAGCGGACGCCGTCATCATTCATCGTACTCATGGTGTATCCCACCCCCGGGGCTTAATGCGCGCCCGTTGAGCCTCTAAACCACTCAGTGCCTTTTTCCCCGCAGGCTTTAGCTTCATCTGCCAATGCGCGCAGCGCCGCATCGCTAAACTGCCCGCTGAAACCAATCGCGCTAACCACCAAAACCGGCTTGTCTGCCGCATCGAAAATCGGCGCCGCGAGCGTGGTTATGCCACGCACGAAGTGATCTCGGTCGATGGCAAATCCGCTTGCACGGGTCTCTACTAGATCGTCCCAATATTCATCGAACTCCGGCGGGCTTTCCCACCGCAGGGCATTGAAATTGCGCCGGACGTCTTCTTTGGGCAGCCCACTGAACGCAGCCATACAGCGACCTAGTGCCCCAACGAATATGGGAAGTCGCTGACCGACCGACATATGAATTCTAACCGCGGACTCGGCGTCGGCTCTCTCTACCAGCACCACGCGATCATCCCCCACTCGCCGCCAAAGTGTCGCGGTCACTCGGTGGCTCACGGCCATCTTAGTCAGGCTTGGCGTTAGGTGCTGCACAACCTGGTCCTTCTCGATCATGCCTTTGGTTAGCTCAAGCAACCCATAACTAATTGAATAGTTTTTGGTGGTGGGATCGAAGTCGACCAAATGCTCTTGCACCAGCGTGCGAAGGAGATTGAAACAGGTGCTGGGGCTTATCTCGATGTCTCTAGCGACCTGGCTGACGCCAACGGGGTTGCGCGCCTGTACTAGGTAGCGAATGACTTTCAAACCGGACACGAGCGCCCCCACGGTCTTCTCTGATCCAGCTTTCTTTTCAGCCACTCTTTTTACCTATTTTATCAGTAAGTTGGCCCGCATTTTTGATGCCTGCTCGAGCGCAACTAACGTCCTGGTTTTCACTCGCGCCGGAAACGCCGACGCCGCCTAATAAATCGCCTTCGGGCGAGTACACTGCCTCACCTCCGGCAATCGGTGCAACTCCCGGCGCATCTGCAAGGGCAGGCGTTGCCTTGGCAAGCGCTGCAAGCTGTGCGGTTGCCAACCCCAGGGAAGCGGACGATCGGGCTTTCCAGAGCGCGAACTCACCGGCGCCCGGTACCGCACCGTCTACGCGCAGGAACGCAACCAATGTCTCGCCCGGTCCTACAACCGCAATGGCCAATTGCAAGTTATGCTCGCGAGCAAATCGCTCACAGCCGGCAACAATTTTTTTCGCCGTCTCCGCGCTCAAGACTGGCCGGAGCTCCTGCCCGTACGCCATTACGCTCAAGGCGATTGACATGACTAGGCCAAACACCCCAGCTTGGCGGCGGGTTCTTTGCCGGTTGGATGCTGGGGCTTTGTACATCACACGGGGCATAGGTACGGCTCTATTCCTAGAGACGCATCCTTTCGCCTTTGCTTGAGGAACCGTCTGACTAGGTCCAACCTTCAGCGTGAGACGCCGTGTGGGAGACGTCCGCTTTTATTCGCGTAAATTTCCACTCGCCACCCTCTTTTTTATACTCATCTGTGTAATCACAGAACATCCAATGGGGAACATTCTTACCTTCCAGAATCATTGAGACCGGGATAATCGTGCGCCATCGAGCCGTAGCCGTATCCCCATCGATATCGATTTCTTCATTGGACAGTGCGTGGACGGAAAAACTAACGGCCTCCGGCATGCCCTTAAAGAATTCGGCAATCGCTGCGGGACCCACAAAGTTGCCCCAAGGCTCTCCGGCCTCCCAAACGCCGTCATCCGTAAACAGAGTGGCTATGTTGTCTCCCTGAAAACCGGCGTCGCAAAAACCACAATACTTATGCTTCAGCCGACGTATCGCCTCCAAGTCCTCAAGTCTTTGGACGCGCGCGAGTAAATCATCTAAGTCTGCCATGGTTCCCTCTCAATCCCGTTTATTTTGAACCGTGAATAGGTCGCCTTGATACCGGCTGGTTGACTAGGTGTCAAATACCGGATTAAGGCTATTGTGGAGCTACTTGAGCAATAACGGCACGAACTTCGACAGTTTCACCTTCACTCGCCAGTATGCTTTTCAAAACACCGGCGCACGGAGACTCGATTTCGACCATCGCCTTTGCGGCTTCAACCTCAACCAAAATTTCGCCCTTCGCAACAGTGGCCCCCTCCTCCTTGAGCCACCTAACAATCTCGCCGTCTTGCATACCCATACCACTCTGCGGCAAGAGTACATCGACCATAGTTTCTTCGTCTGAGCTCATGTATTCCCAATTTCCGCTTTAGTTCATCACTTTGCGGACCGCCGCCACGATGCGCTCGGCACTTGGGTATAGCGGTCGCTCAACCGGCGGACTGAACGGCAAGTGTGTGTCAGGCGTCGTTACCCTAATGACGGGCGCCTTCAGCGAGTCAAACGCCTGCTCCACAATCGTTGCGGAAATTTCGCTGGCAGCACTACAGCTTTGATGCGCTGGATCGACGGTCAGGGCGCGCCCCGTCTTAGCGACAGAGGCCAAGATAGTCGCTGTATCTAACGGAACGAGCGTGCGAGGATCAACCACTTCAACGGATACGCCCTCTTTTGATAGGGTCTCGGCCGCGTCTAAAGCCAACGGTACGGATCCGCCCACAGCGATTACACTGACGTCGGTGCCTTCACGTTTGATGTCCGCTGTTCCCAACGGAATCAGAAAATCATCATCGTCCGGGACTTCCGATTTAGACGACCAAAGCGTCCCATCTTCGAACGACAACACTGGATTGTCATCCCGTATGGCGGACTTGAGCAATCCCTTCATGTCCGCAGGGTTCGAAGGCACGATGATTTTGAGTCCCGGCATGCCCATGAACATAGGATAGGGGCGATCTGAATGCTGAGCAGCATTCGAGTTGCCGTAGAACATGCAGGTCCTTAACACTAGCGGTAACGTTGCCTGACCACCATACAAATACCGAGACTTGGCAATAATGCTGCATATCTGATCCATCGCCGGATAGACGAACGTCGCAATGGTTAAGTCGACGATTGGCCTCATGCCAACCATGCTAGCGCCTGCTGCCGCACCGACGAATCCCGCTTCAGAAATCGGGGTATCTCGTACGCGGCGCTCACCAAATGCTTCAACAAAGCCCGTGGTGGTACCAAAGACGTTACAACGCACGTCCTCACCCATGAGGAAGACGTTCGTATCCCTTTGCAATTCCTCGAACTGGGCCTGCCGAATAGCCTCGAGAAAACCGATCTTAGCCATAGCTATTAAGCCTCGTTCACTGCGCTAGCCAGTCGGGTAGCGAAACCGGTTCAGTAAACACGTCGGTGAATGCCTCAGCCTGATCCGGGTACGGACTTGAACGGGCAAACTCCAACGCATCTAGTATTTCCTGCTCAACCCCCGCTTCGATTTCCGCGAGTTCCTCAGCCGTAACACCGTCACCCAACAACTTGGCGCGGTACAACTCAATAGGGTCTCGCTGTAGCCACTCGTCAAGCTCGGTTCCTCGATCAAGCAACACCCGGCCCATGTTGGCCGCGTGCTCGGCGAACCGATAAGTTTTCGCTTCAACCAACGTCGGCCCATTGCCAGACCGGGCCCGCTCAACTGCGGCGCTCACCACACTAAACACGGCTTCGACATCCTGCCCGTCGACAATTTCAGATTTCATGGAATAAGCGGCGCCGCGCTCGGCGATATCCTTGACAGAAATCACCTCGCTGGCTGGTGTCGATACACCATACAGATTGTTTTCACACAAGAAGATGACGGGCAAATTCCAGATCGCCGCGAGATTCATCCCCTCGTGGAAAGCGCCCTCATTGGTGGCACCATCACCGAAGAAACACAGCGACACCCTATCGCTGCCTTGCAAATGGGCCCCCAGCCCTGCACCCACTGCCACAGGTACACCGGACCCAACAATGCTGGTTTCTCCCAAACTCCCCACGGAAAAATCGGACAGATGCATCGACCCACCCTTACCGCCGCAAACGCCGGTACTGCGGCCAAACAACTCCGCCATCAATGGGTTCGTCGCTGCACCTTTCGCTATGGGATGTCCGTGAGAGCGGTGATTGCCGACCATGTAGTCATCGGCTCGCAATGCCATGCAGGAGCCGACGATCTCGGCCTCCTGGCCAGTCGCCGTATGCAGCGATCCGGGAATCTCGCCCTTGCCGTGACACGCTTCAGCATGGCTTTCGAAGCGTCTGATGCGGACCATGCGGCGAAAAAATTCCAGGCGTTCGTTTTCCATATCGCCTACGGCACCATTTAGTTCGAGTTATTACGGCCTGGTGCGGAAGCGTACGCTTCCGCACCACCGCAGACATTCGTCAGTCGATTTGCTTTTACCAGACCTTGCGTAAGCTTACCCCAATTATTCTTGGGAAGTTGACGCCCTGGTAGCCACCAAAGCCAGTGGTCTGGCTTTCGAACAGGGTCTCCTCATCGGTGGCATTGTCTATGAACAAGCGGGCCGATAACCCTGATTCGTTCTCTATGCCCAGGGATAGATTGACGACCGTATACGAGTCCTGCTCGTTCAATCGTTCTGGACCACCGGCACCAGGAATCATGTCGTAATCGTCCGAGTAGGATGCCAATGCAACGAATTTGCCTGTCCAATTGCTAGTAACGGGAAATTCAACCGTGACATCCGCCGAGATGGAATTTTCCGGCGTCTGTGCCAATCGGGTCCCGTTAAAGTTCAAGCTACTTCGTACCATACCCAGGGCAGCTGGGTTGTCAGGCATACCATCGCCGTCGAGGTCCTGGTCAGCCGCAGCGATCCAACCCGAGGCGTTGTCATAGTTAAGATACTCCCCGTCGAGATACGTATACGACGCTCCCAACGACACCATGTCGTTAGCAGCCCATCGAAACCCGGCTTCAATACCAGTAATCTCTGCCGAGGCGGCATTTTCCTGCGAGATACCCAGTGATCCCGTATCGATGATGGCGATCTGGAGATTCGTCCAATCATAACTAAAAAGAGCGAGATCGATCTGCACATTGTCCGCCGGCGTGAACTTGGCGCCGATCTCGAACGCATCTATTTCTTCAGGTTCGATTCGGGGTTGCGCGCCGAAATTCGGGCTGTTAAAGCCGCCCGCCTTGAAGCCCCTGCTAAAACTCGCATAAGCGGAACCCCAATCGCCCCGGTAGTTAAAAGCGACCCGCGGCGTAAACTGGCTGAATTTCTCCGTCGTTGAGGCGGCTGCCAGGGGAGCAAAGAAGAAGACACCTTCCACAGAATGGGTCACCTCGTCGTCTGTGTAGCGTCCACCGACGGTCAGCGTCAGGTCGTCCGTCAGGTCGTAATAGGCCTCTGCATACACCGCAAAAGACTCGACCTGGTCAAAGTTCGGGGCTACCGGTGTGCCCGCGTTCCAGAAATCACCGCCAACCCCAAACGTGAAGGCATTGTCGTCATCCCCGTAGAACATCCCCGTCGTAAAATTTAGGCGACCCTCTGAGTTGGACGAAAGACGCAATTCCTGGGTAAATGACTCATAGACAATACCGTCGGGCGCTCCAGGCACAGTCGTGTTCTTAGCACCAAACGCACTCTGTGCCGACGCCAGGCTCGCGTCCTGATCCTGCCCACCATTTTGCGAAACTTCTCTATACTGAGTGGCACTCGTTACCGTCCAGACATCGTTAATGTTCCAGTCCATATTGAGTGCAAGTACATCAACTTCTCGGTAGCGTCCGTGGGAATCGCCCGACAACGGATTGCGTCCCCAAGCGTTAATAACATTCGAATCAACCTGGGCTTGTGGTGTTTGGGCAGTTTCGTAAAAACCCAGTGCTGCACCGACGTCGCCGCCCAC
>Ga0265303_10000621_pt1 | contig 20344 bp, 15 predicted proteins | sample Helome_2_FD_192494 | JGI IMG/M metagenome (GOLD analysis project Ga0265303, IMG submission 192494) | Marine sediment microbial communities from subtidal zone of North Sea - Hel_20160317 (Illumina Assembly) | ecosystem: Environmental > Aquatic > Marine > Subtidal zone > Sediment ... | reverse complement strand
AATTCCTTCTTCAAGGGCAACTACCTGTTCAAGGAATGGACTGATGCCAGCGCGATCGTAAACTACATCCTGTTCGCGAAGAACTACATCAGCGAATGCGAGGAGCGCCATGGAATGGAAACCGTGGAAGCATTGCTGGATTCCTGTCACGCGCTGATGAATCTTGGCGTGGACCGATTTCGTCGTCCTCGACCGATTTCGGGCGAGGAGGAGAAAAAGCGGCAACAGGAGCGCGAAGACTACCTGCAACAACAGGTCAACGATCTTTGGCGCACGATTCCGAAAAAGAAACAGGCGGCCGAGGAAAAGTGGCCGCGTTTTCCTGCCGATCCGCAAGAAAACCTGTTGTACTTCATTGAAAAGAACGCGCCACTGCTGGAGCCCTGGGAGCGCGAGATTGTTCGCATCGTCAGGAAGATCGCGGTGTATTTTTATCCGCAACGCCAGACGAAGGTCATGAACGAAGGGTGGGCGACATTCTGGCATTACAACCTAATGAACGATCTGTACGAGGAGGGGCTGATTACCGAAGGTAGCATCCTCGAATTTCTGCAATCGCACACCAACGTCATTTACCAACCGGAATTCAACTCGCCATACTTTTCGGGCATTAATCCCTACACCCTGGGATACGCGATGTTCACTGACATCCGCCGTGTTTGCGAGAATCCAACCGATGAGGACCGGCGGTTCTTCCCGGAGCACGCGGGTCAGGATTGGCTCGACACAGTGCATCATGCGATGGCGAACTATAAAGACGAGAGCTTTATCCTGCAGTACCTGTCACCCAAGGTTATTCGTGACCTGAAATTGTTCAGCATTCTCGATGACGACACGGACAAGGCAATCCAGGTCACGGCTATTCACGACGATCACGGCTATCGCCAGGTACGAGAGGAATTGGCCGACCAGTACAACATCAGCAAGCAGGAACCCGACATTCAGATCTGGGAAGTGGCATTGCGTGGGGACCGCTCCATCACATTGCGGCATACGCAGCGCGATCGAATCCCGCTCGACGAAGACGATGCCAAGGAAGTGCTAAAGCACGTGCATCGGCTCTGGCGGTTTGATGTACACCTCGAGTCCATACAGAGCGAAAAAGCCCAGCAGGTCTATCATTGCAACGATGATAAAGTCTGGATTGACTCCGGCGGGACCAGTTCGGCTGATGCCACAGCCTAGCGTTTGTAACGCCTTCAGGCCCAGGGCCATCTCCGTCAAAGAGTGTATCGAAATGTAACGCCGCACAGCCGGTTCGCGACGAACGATGCGTATGGCGTTATCATGGGTCTATGACTAAGGTCCTCTTAATCGATGACGATCGGAAGCACTCCGAACTGCTGCAGGCCTATTTCAAGCGCTTCGGCATCAATCTGCTGTGCGCGTACGACGCTGTTGAGGGATTCAAGAAGATGAGTCGAGAGGATCCCGACCTGCTGTTACTGGACGTAATGCTGCCGGGAAAAGACGGATTCGAGATCTGCCGCGAGGTTCGCAAAACCAGCAATATTCCGATTATCATGCTGACTGCACGTGGAGACGTCATCGATCGGGTATCGGGCCTCGAGATCGGCGCCGATGATTATGTTGGTAAACCCTTCGAGCCGCGCGAGCTTGTTGCGAGAGTGCAAGCGATGTTGCGCCGTGCCGAGCAAAGCGGCCCAATAGCAGGTCATCTTGAATTTGATGGGTTAACGATCGACGTGGAGATGCGCTCGGCAAGCGTCGATGGCAAGCCGGTCGAATTGACGTCGATGGAGTTCGAGCTACTCCTGATTCTCGCACGCCGGCAGGGACGCAAACTGTCGCGAGACGACATTCTTAGTGAGTTGCGCGGCATTGATGCGGCGATCCTGACTCGATCGGTGGACATCATGATCAGTCGCCTGCGTCAGAAACTGGGCGATTCCGTGAAACCTGCGCGCTTTATTCAGACCATCTGGGGTCGCGGCTATTCATTTATCGGTGTTCCGATAACGCATGCTTAGTTATCTTTCGCGGTCGCTTTCCTTCCGGTTGCTCGCGATCTTCTTGTTGCTCGGCGGGCTTTTCGTTTTCGGTACTTTCAAGGCCATTCAGGTGGTCTACAATAGCGATGATATCCGCGGATTGATTAGTGGCCACCTTTCGTTGCACGTCAACTACGTTCGCGAGGATATCGGGACGCCGCCCGATATCGAGCGTGCCGTGGCAATCACCGAGAGGGTTCCTGTCGATATACGAATACTCGGCCCGGATGTTGACTGGGCATCGGATCCCGCGTTCCCAACCCTGGACAAGCTGGAATTTGCCCCGAGTCCGCGCTTCAGCGATGACCCGGGCGCGTGGGTCGATGAGTTGCAGGGTGTGGAATTCGCGGACTGGGAGGATCATGCTCTCCTGAAGATGCATCAGGGTGGCTATGACATCGTTGTGTCAACACCGAGAATCTCCGATACCTCCGAAGGTCCTGATCTGGTCCTGCTGATTCTCGCGCTGGGTCTCACTTTCATTTTGCTGGGTTACATGGCGGTAAGCTCGCTGATCAAGCCAATTCGTTCCATCCGGAAGGGCGCCGCGCACATAGGTCGCGGCAATTTCGACTACCGGATATCGAACATACGCCATGATCAACTGGGCGATTTGGCCACCGATATCAACCGCCTGGCAGGTGATGTCGAGAGCATGCTGGACGCTAAACGCGCTTTGCTGCTTGGCATCAGCCATGAGTTGCGTACGCCGCTGTCGAGGATGAGGCTGACTCTGGAGTTCCTCGACGATGAAAAGAACAAGGCCGATCTCCGCGATGAAATCGTCGAAATGGAGAAAATTGTTGCATCCCTCCTGGAAGCGGAGCGACTCAGTGACCGGCATGCGCCACTCTTCCGAGCCGAAGTGTTCATCAATGACCTTATCCGGGAATTGATAGACGACTTCTTCTTGAGGGACAAAGAGCGCATCAAGATCAAACAACCAGATACGACGATCAAAGCAAGCGTCGACGGACCCCGTATGAGCTTGTTGTTGAAGAACCTGCTGAGTAACGCGTTGCGCTATTCCAAGCCATCAGACGGGCCGATCGAACTCACGGCTGGTACCGTGGACAACGATCTCATCTTCACGGTTCGCGATCACGGACCGGGACTGAGCGAAGATCAGGCAGAGCACATCGGAGAACCATTCTACCGCGGCGATCCATCGCGCACGCGCGACTCCGGCGGCACGGGCCTCGGTCTCTACCTTGCATCGCTGATTGCCAAAGCGCACGGTGGATCCTTGCGCCTTTTGGATACCGATCGCGGCGCCTGTTTCGAGGTTGCCATCCCCCTGGCGTGACACGGCCGCATTAGCTCAAACTTGTAAGCGGATGTAACAATGCCCGCCATGTCATTGTTGCCCCTCTGCGCCATTTGTATAGTGATTCTCAACTAATTGAGGAGATCGCCATGACTGGCGTAACCGCGAGAGCCGTCAGCTGGACCGAATCGGGGCTTGTCCCCGATACCGTCGTACGTGCTGGTATTCGCCGCTTGCTGGAAAGCAAACGCAAAGAGATTCGTTCCGGTAACGTCGAGGCTGCGGCCAACACGCTCAATCATTTCGTCGAGATGATGAATGCGTCACCGATCGCGATCGTCCCCCACCTTGCCAACGAACAACACTACGAAGTGCCCGCTGAGTTCTTTGCCGAGGTGATGGGTGACCACCTGAAGTACAGTTGCTGTTTCTGGCCCAATGACGTTTGCTCGCTCAGTGAAGCTGAAGCCGCGGCGCTCGAGTTGACCGTCAAGCGCGCAGGAATTGAAGATGGAATGAGCGTGCTGGATCTTGGCTGCGGTTGGGGTTCCCTGTCACTCTGGATTGCGGAGCATTTTCCCAATGCGTCGGTGCGCTCGGTATCGAATTCGGCCACGCAGCGGGATTTCATCCTGCGCCAGGTCGCTGAACGTTCTATACAGAACCTCGATGTCACCGTGTGCGATATGAATGATTTTTCGACGACGGATACGTTCGATCGCGTCGTGTCAGTCGAGATGTTCGAACATATGCGCAACTACGGCGAGCTGTTCCGTCGCATCGATGACTGGTTGAATCCGGGCGGCCGATTCTTCATGCATATCTTTTGTCACCGGACGACGCCTTACGAATACATCGACAAAGGCCCGGGTGACTGGATGAGCCGCTTCTTTTTTTCAGGCGGCATCATGCCGAGTGCCGATTTGCCATTACGTTTCGCGGACCACCTGGCCATCGAAAAGCGGTGGCACTGGAACGGCCAGCACTATGAGCGCACGTGCAATGCCTGGTTGGAGAGCATGGATGCGAACAAGGACTCCATCATACCGATACTCGCAGATTGCTACGGCGAGGATGACGCCGGTTTGTGGTGGCAGCGCTGGCGAATCTTCTTCATGGCTTGCGCCGAGTTGTTCGCCTGGAACGACGGCATCGAGTGGTGCGTAGGCCACTACCTGTTCCGCAAGCGGGGTGCCTGAGGTGTTCCTGTTGATCAATTTTGCCGTGTTCCAGATAGGCTGGCTGTCGTCCGTCATTGGCGCCGCACAGCAAATGCCCTGGCTCGGGCCGCTCGCGGCCGTCGTGGCACTGCTCATTCACTTCAAAGCGGCGCGCCGACCGATCGAAGAGATCCTGCTGGTGTTGAGCTGCGCTGTCATTGGTGCTGCCTTCGATAGCTTCCTCCATGCCACTGGCTGGGTGTCTTACTCGTCAGGGCTCTTTAGTAGCGTGCTTGCTCCCTACTGGATTATTACGATGTGGATGTTGTTCGCAACAACACTCAATGTATCGATGCGCTGGTTACGCGGCAGGCCTCTACTGGCGGCCATATTCGGACTGTTTGGTGGCCCCCTGGCTTACATCACCGGGCAGAGATTGGGCGGCATTGAACTCAGCAGTCCGGTCGAGGCGGTAATCGCCCTTGGAATTGGCTGGGCCGTGATGATGCCACTATTGATGAAGCTGTCTGAGATCTTCGACGGCATGTCAGCGGAACCGGCATTGCAGAAGAGCTGGGCACCGGAGAAACAGGAGTCCTGATGCAGATCTACTTGAATGCGCTCTTCGTGATCCTGGCCGTTGCTGTTGCCGCCTGGCTTTTTAGTGTCGTGAAACGCGATGTCAGTTTCGTCGACAGTCTCTGGTCGCTATTCTTCCTGATTGCTGCCGGCGTTTTTGCGCTTGCGGCACAGCCACTGTCGGACCGGGGCATGATCGTGGTCGCGCTGGTAACGATCTGGTCGCTGCGGCTGTCGATCTATATCACGGCGAGGAACTGGGGCGAGCCCGAGGATTACCGCTACAAGACCATCCGCGCAAACAACGAACCGGGTTTCGCTTTCAAAAGCCTCTATATCGTATTCGGACTTCAAGGCCTGTTGGCCTGGTTGATCGCCTTGCCGCTGCTTCCCTCGATTACCTCCTCGAATGAACTACAGCTACTCGATGCACTTGCCATCGTGTTATGGCTCACCGGCTTCGTCTTCGAGGCGGGCGGCGATTACCAGCTGTCGAAATTCAAGAGGAACCCGCAAAACAAGGGTCGAGTCCTGGATAACGGGCTGTGGCGCCTTACCCGACACCCTAATTATTTCGGTGACTTCTGCGTCTGGTGGGCGTACTACCTGTTTGCTGTATCCGCTGGCGGTTGGTGGAGCATCGCATCGCCGCTATTGATGTCATTCCTGCTGCTCCAAGTTTCAGGCGTCGCAATGCTTGAAAAAACAATTACGGAGCGGCGCCCTGAGTATGCCGAGTACATCAGGCGCACCAACGCGTTCTTTCCCGGACGGAAACACGATGCGCCTGTTGCCGGGGAGGCAAAGCAATGAACGGCAGGTTTTCAAATTGGTTGATGATTAGTCTGCTTGGTCTCATGGCCGCTATGCCCGTTTTCGCAAGCAAGAACAGCTCAGCGGCGGCAAGTCTGAATTTCGATGTTTATCTCAACGACAAGCGGGTCGGAGAACATATCTACGAATTTGTCGATGTTAACGGCATACAGCAAGTGCAGAGCGAGGCAAACTTCGATTACAGGATTCTCTTTATCCCGGCCTACCGCTATGAACACAATAATCTGGAGCGCTGGTCGGACAATTGCCTGCTCGGATTCGAGGCGAGGACGAATGCCAACGGCAAGCGTCTCCAGGTATCGGGTGAAAGAACCGGCGGTGTTTTCAGGGTTGAAAGCGGCGATGCGCCGCTGGAATTGCCCGAGTGCGTAATGAGTTTTGCCTACTGGAACCCGGATTTCCTCGATGAGCCGCGGCTTCTAAATCCGCAGACTGGCGAGTACGTGGAGGTAAGCGTTGAGAGGGTCGCCGACGATCTACTCCAAGTTCGTGGCGAGCCGGTCCCTGCGAGGCGCTTTAGGCTTACCGCCGACAAACTCGACATTACGCTCTGGTATTCCGAAGACGACGAATGGCTGGCTCTGGAGTCGGTAGTTAAAGGTCGTCACATTGTTCGCTATGAGTTGGCATGAGGCGTCTGCGATGAGAATGACCTTGCTCGCGGTGTTTGCCGCCTTTTGCCTCACGGCCTGCGCCAGTACGGAGCCCGATATGAAGACAGTTGACTACGTTGACATAGAAAGATTCATGGGTCCCTGGTACGTGATCGCCAACATACCCACCTTTCTCGAGAAGGGTGCACACAATGCCGTCGAGACGTACCGTCTCAACGACGACGGCACGATCGCAACCACGTTTACGTACCGCAAGGGCGGCTTCGATGGTGAGCAGAAGGAATTCACGCCGAAAGGCTTCGTCAAGGACACCGAGACCAACGCTCTCTGGGGAATGCGATTCATCTGGCCGATCAAGGCGGACTATCGCATCGTCTATCTGGACGATGACTATACACAGACGGTGATCGGCCGCCAGAACCGCGACTATGTCTGGATCATGGCACGCACGCCGTCCATTCCTGACGCAGACTACGACCGACTGGTCGCGTTCGTCGAGTCAATCGGTTACGACATCGCCGATCTCAAGCGCGTGCCGCAAAGCTGGTAGGCACATGAAGATTGCAGTCATAGGAACCGGAATCGCCGGTAATGTCGCAGCGTACAAACTCAGCCGCGAGCACGATATTACGGTCTATGAAGCGGCCGGCTACGTCGGCGGTCACACCAACACCGTGGATGTGTTCGAAAATGGTCAAAAGATCGCCGTCGACACGGGCTTCATTGTTTTCAACGACCGCACTTATCCGCGCTTTATAGAACTGCTTGACGAGATAGGCCAGGCCTCGCAGGCAAGCGCAATGAGTTTCAGTGTGCGCTCTGAGGACAGCAGGCTCGAGTATTGTGGTTCGTCTCTGGATGCGTTGTTTGTACAACGAAGCAATCTGTTCAGGCCATCGTTTCATCGCATGATCCGCGACATTCTGCGGTTCAACGACAAAGCGCTGGACGCCGCCGATCGAGAAGACGAATCGCGGACGCTCGGCGATTACCTTCTTGCCAATGGGTATTCCAGGGAATTTATCGACCACTATCTCGTGCCAATGGCGGCTGCCATCTGGTCTGCGGAGCCGGTGGCAATTCTGGACATGCCGGTCGATTTCCTGGTTCGATTCTTCGCGAACCACGGCTTGCTGCAGCTGCGTGACAGACCTGTATGGCGCGTGATCAAAGGTGGGTCGCGCGAGTACGTACAGAAACTGGTGGCCGGGCACCGCGATCGAATTCGCCTGAACAGCGCAGTTCGTTCGGTTCGGCGAATCGATGATCGGGTGGAAGTGGATTCCGATACCGGTGGCCGTGAGATCTTTGACTATGTTTTCCTGGCATGCCACAGCGACCAGGCCCTGAGGCTGCTCGCGGATGCGACGAAGACTGAACGAGAAGTCCTTGGTGCCATACGCTACCAGGCTAACGAGGCTATCCTGCACACCGACGAGTCCGTTATGCCGACACGCCAACGCGCCTGGGCGGCGTGGAACTACCACCTGCCGCGTGACTTCGGCCGCCACGTTGCCGTTACCTACAATATGAACATCCTCCAGGGCCTGGACGCCCAAAAGCAGTACTGCGTTACTTTGAATTGCGACGAACGCATCGATCCGGACCGGATCATCCAGCGAATTCAGTACGAACATCCGATTTACTCGCGCGATGCGGTTGCCGCGCAGCAGCGCCAGGCCGAACTTCATGTCGATCGTACGTTTTTCTGTGGTGCCTACTGGAGGAACGGCTTTCACGAAGACGGGGTCGTCAGCGCGCTGAAAGCTCTCGACCACTTTGAACAGAGGCTTACCAATGCAGAGCTGCATTTACGAAGGGCGAGTTAGGCACACGCGAACGGCACCGGCTGTGCATAAGTTCAGCTACCGTCTGTTCATGATGTACCTCGATCTCGACGAGCTGCCAATGATCTTCCAAAATCGCTGGTTCTGGTCGATTTCCCGCCCGGCCATTGCGAGATTCCGACGCAGTCGTCATGTCGGTCCGGCTGATCAGGCACTGAGTGAGTCGGTGCGAGACCTGGTTGAACACGAGGCGGGTAGTCGCCCTCTTGGCCCGATTCGACTGTTGACGAATCTTTCTTACTTCGGCTATTGCTTTAACCCGGTGAGTTTCTACTACTGCTTCAGCGTGGATGACGACACCATTGAATACATTGTTGCGGAGGTGAACAACACGCCCTGGGGTGAGCAGGACTGCTATGTAATGGCCTGTTCCGACGAACGTCAGTACGGCTCAACCTGGCGATTCAGTCCGACCAAGAAAATGCATGTGTCGCCGTTCATGCCCATGGAGATCGAATACGATTGGGCACTTGCACAGCCCGACGAACGCCTGACGGTGTTCATGGCCAACGCCCGTGACGGCAAACGCTTTTTTGATGCTGCGATGACGCTGGAGCGAACAGAAATTACGGGCTGGTCCCTGGCAGGTGTACTTGCCCGGTTCCCCTTCCAGACGTCCAAAATCGTACTGGCCATACACTGGGAAGCACTCAAGCTATGGCTGAAGCGTTGCCCGGTCTATGCCCACCCCAGGAAAAAACAGGAACTACCGGCGCGACAGACATGAGACCTGTATCGATCGACTCCCCCGACTTCATCCGGCCGGTGGCGAAGCCCGCCGGGCTCGACAATCTGGCGCGACGCATTGTTCGGTCACGCCTCGAAAATATCGAGTCCGGCCAACTCGTGATTAGCGAGAACGGTGAGCATGTGACCTATGGCCGTGTGACTGAGGAGACTTCGCTGACGGCACGGCTGTGCATCGAAAACCCGAGGTTTTACCGTGACGTCGCATTCGGCGGGGCGATAGGCGCGGGTGAGGCTTTCATGCAGGGCGATTGGTCATGTACCGACCTCACCGCGATGCTGCGTATTTTGCTGCAGAACCGCGACGTGCTGCAAAAGGTCGACTCCGGTGTAGCTCGGCTGACTCGTCCTGTTCAGAAGATGATTCACTTCTTTAACAAGAATACGCAAAAAGGCAGCCGACGAAACATCGCGGCGCACTACGATCTCGGCAATGATTTCTACAGCCTATGGCTGGATCCGAGCATGATGTACTCCTGTGCTTACTTCGATTCGCCGAACGCCACGCTGGCAGAGGCATCAACGGCGAAACTCGATCGAATATGCAGGAAGCTCAACCTGTCGCCGGGAGACTCGGTGATCGAAATCGGTACGGGCTGGGGTGGTTTTGCCATTCACGCGGCGGGTCAGTACGGCTGTCACGTGACGACGACAACGATTTCGAAGCAGCAACACGAGTTCGCGGAAAGAGCGGTACGCGACGCCGGGCTGGAGGATCGTGTCACGCTGCTATTTGATGATTATCGGGACCTCGACGGCCAATTCGACAAGTTGGTGTCGATCGAGATGATAGAAGCCGTTGGCCATGAGTTTCATGCGACGTTTTTCAGAAGGTGCTGCGAACTGTTGAAGCCGGACGGCCAGATGCTGTTGCAGGCGATCACGATCGCAGACCAACAGTATGATCGGTACAAGACCGACGTCGATTTCATCAAGCGTTACATCTTTCCGGGCGGTTGCCTGACCTCGGTCACCGACATGTCCAGGACCATGACCCGGCATACGGACATGCGCGTCATACACCTCGAAGACATTGGTCCGCACTACGCAACCACGTTACGTTGCTGGCATGATTGCTTCATTGAGAGAATAGAAGAAGTGCGTGCGCTGGGTTATTCCGAAGCCTTTATTCGCATGTGGCAGTACTACCTTTGCTACTGCGAAAGTGCATTCCTCGAGCGCGCAACCGGCACCGTGCAGATGCTCATCATGCGCCCCGACGTACGCTGCGACAGTATTCGATACTAGGACTGTTCGACGGTGATCACAGCTGGGCTGCAAGACGGCTGCCCTGATCGATCGCCCGCTTGGCATCGAGTTCCGTTGCGACATCCGCGCCACCGATTACGTGCGTTGGAATACTTGCAGCGTCCAGTGGTTCCTTGAGCTCTCGCAGCGGTAGCTGGCCCGCGCACAGTATGACGTTGTCGACCTCGAGCCAGGTCGGATCCGTATGCTTCTCGCCATAGGTAATCAACAGCCCCTCGTCGGCGATGCGCTCATAATTGACGTTTCCGATCATGCGAACACTGTTCATCTTCAGCGTGGCGCGATGAATCCAGCCGGTCGTCTTGCCGAGATTGGCGCCGTGCTTGCCGGTCTTGCGTTGCAGCAATGTGACCTCTCGGGCCGGCGGGGCCGGTGGCGACCGCTCCGGATCGATGCCACCGCGCGCTTCGGCCGGGTCGACAACGCCCCATTCCGACAGCCACTCGTCCAGATGCATGGTGGGCGAAGCACCGCCCTGTACGAGGAACTCTGCAACGTCGAAACCGATACCACCGGCCCCGATGATTGCCACGCGTTTGCCGACAGGAACGCGTGCGCGCAGGACGTCGATGTAGCTGAGCACTTTCGGGTGATCTTGTCCTTCGATCTTCGGGTCACGGGGCATGACGCCGGTTGCAATGACGACGCCATCATAAGCTTCGGCGATTAAATCCTCAGCACTGACGCGCGTATCCAGGTGTACTCGAACCTGCTTCAGCTCGAGTTGTCGTCTGAAGTAACGCAACATCTCGTGGAATTCTTCCTTGCCCGGAATCACCTTGGCCATATTCAGCTGGCCACCGATTTCTGCCGCCGCTTCGTACAGATCGACCTCGTGGCCTCGCTCGGCAAGCACCAGCGCCGCGGAGATGCCTGCGGGCCCCGATCCCACAACGGCGAATCGCCGACGGACCTTGGCGGCTACGTAATTCAGTTCTGTCTCGTGACAAGCCCGTGGGTTCACGAGACAGCTGCTCATCTTGTTGGCGAAGGTGTGATCGAGGCAGGCCTGGTTACAGGCGATGCACACGTTGATCTCGTCGGCGCGTCCTTCGCGGGCCTTCTTCACGAATTCCGGATCGGCGAGCATGGGCCTTGCCAGAGATACCATGTCGGCGCAGCCTTCAGACAATATCTGTTCAGCCGTGGCCGGAAGATTAATACGATTGGATGTCACGAGCGGAATGGCGACTTCCTGTTTCATTTTCTTCGTCACCCACGTGAACGCACCGCGCGGCACCGAAGTGGCAATCGTGGGGATACGCGCTTCATGCCAGCCGATACCGGTGTTGATGATCGTAGCCCCAGCGCTCTCGATCGCCTTCGCCAACGCCACCGTCTCGTCCCAGGTATTGCCGTCCGGAATCAGGTCGATCATCGATAGCCGGTAGACGATAATGAAATCCTCACCAACCGCCTCCCGGGTTCGTGTAACGATCTCGACGGGCAATCGCATGCGATTTGAATAATCGCCGCCCCACCGGTCCTTGCGTTGGTTTGTGTGTGTGACCAGGAATTCGTTAATGAAGTAGCCTTCCGAACCCATGATCTCGACACCGTCGTAGCCGGCTTCGCGTGCCCGTTGCGCGCAGCGAACGAAAGCCTCTATTTGTTTCTCCACACCGGAGGACGACAGCGCTCGCGGAGTGAAAGGCGTGATGGGCGAACGTATGCGCGACGGTGCTACCGAAAAGGGATGATAGGCGTAACGTCCGGCGTGCAGTATCTGCATCGCGATCTTACCGCCCTCGGCATGCACGGCATCTGTGACCTGCCGATGCCGGACGGCTTCGCCACGAGTCGTGAGCTTGCCGGCAAACGGCTTGACCCAACCCGCGCGATTCGGTGCGTAGCCACCGGTAATGATCAGGCCGACGTCGCCTCGTGCGCGTTCTGCGAAATAAGCGGCCAGCCGGTCATGCTTGTTTCCGTCTTCGAGCCCCGTGTGCATGGAGCCCATCAGGACACGATTCTTCAGGGTGGTGAATCCAAGGTCCAGCGGTGCGAACAGAAGCGGGTAATTCGGGTTGCTCAACACAATTTCCTTACTGCGAGGTTATTGCGATGATAATAAACAGTCTTTGAGGGATTTTCTCAGCTGCTTCGATAGAGCCTGAGTACCGCGGGCTACCGTCTGTATGCGCCGACCCTAACCTGCTGCCTTGATCCGTTCTGCGAGACCGAGTCGCCTGACTTTTTCGGCGAGTGTCGTGCGACCTACGTGAAGTAACTTCGCCGCTTTGGTTACGGTGCCGTCACTGAGGTCGAGTGCCTGTCGAATCAGGTCGGCCTCAGTCGATTTCAGGTAGTCCTTTAGGTCGATGCCGTCGACTGGCAGGACGATGGTGGTCGAGGTGTGGTCGCAATTAGCACTGTGATTGTCAGGTTCGCGCGCGCTACATTCCTTGGCGACACGGTATTTATCAGGCAGATCAACAACGTCCGCCGTTCCATTCGGGTGAATGACGGCGAGACGCTCAACGAGATTGGCGAGTTCCCGAACGTTGCCTGGCCAGTCGTGGGCCTCGAGTCGGACAATAGCGGCCGGCGTCAGCTGAACAGTAAGCCCCTGTTCTCGCTGCAGGCGATGGCCCAGCTCATCGACCAGCTGCGCAATGTCTTCTTTTCGCTGCCGCAGCGACGGTACGCGGACCGGCACAACGTTCAGGCGATAATAAAGGTCTTCTCTGAATGTGCCGTCCTCAACGGACTCTTCCAGGTTGCGATGCGTGGCTGCCACCAACCTCGCCGTCATCGGAATTGACTGGTTGCAACCCACCGGGTAAATGACACGCTCTTCCAGCACTCGCAGCATCTTGACCTGTAATGACGCTGACATGTCGCCAATCTCGTCCAGGAATAACGTGCCTCCCGCGGCGAACGCAAAACGGCCATCCCGGTTCGTTGTTGCACCGGTGAACGCGCCTTTTTGTGGCCGAAAAGCTCGCTCTCCAGGAGTTCTGGCGGGATCGCCGAGCAGTTGATCGGAACGAACGGGCCGCTGCTCTGATTGGAATGGTGATGAATGTTACGGGCCACAATTTCCTTGCCGGAACCCGTCTCTCCGGTGATCAGGATATTCGCCCTGGAGGGAGCTATTTTCCGAATCAACTCGCGAAGCTGACGAACGGACTCGCTGTCACCGACAAGACCACGACACAGGATCTTCGATTGGCCGGATGCAGTCCGCGGTCTGGAATTCGCGTTGCGACTCAAATTTATTGCTCCTCAAAAAGGCGCGCCAGGCCATTGCCCGGAAAATTCGCCTTCGGATCGGTCGATCACCCATTCCTTTCACTGGAGAGGTCGGGTGGCCCAGTCAGGATGCAGTCATTTCAACAGCTCAGGGACGCCGGCGGAGGTGCGAGGTGAACGGGTCGACACATAATCTTGTGACGGCGCTCACGTAATTCCGCTGTCAAATGTCGCGATGTGTACGTATTTTGCCGTTATGACAAAAAGACTAGGCTGTGAGAAGGCCTGGTCAGACATCGATAGTAGGCGATATCCAAAGGCCGTTTGATGGTGGCTTACAAAGATTGAGGAGACGAAGGTGGCTAAAACTGCAGCGAAAAGGCCGGCCAGGAAGAAGACAAGGGCACGGTCAAAAACGACTCGAGGCAAAAAGAAAGTGACGCCTCGGAAGAAGAGAAAAGCGCCTGTAAGGAAGAAAACTACGGCAGCACGCAAGAAAAAAGCGGTGAGAAAGACCGGCAAGAAGGTGGCCAGGAAGAAAGCCGCCAAGAAGAAGGTGGCCCGGAAGAAGGCAGTCAAGAAAAAAGTAGTCAAGAAAAAAGCGGCAAAGAGGAAGGTGGCCAAGAAGAAAACCGCCAAAAAGGCCGCCAAAAAGAGAGTAGCATCACGTAGTGCGCCAAAAAACCTGACTACGGTTCAGGCGCGGCTCGAGAAACGCGTGGAGAAACTGACAGCTCAACTCGACGAGATGCGAGATATCATCAGGAAAGAAGTCGCGGAAGATGTCGAGAACGCGCGCAAGTATGCCGATTCGGAGATGGCGATCCAGAAGCGTCGCATCAATAAGGTCGCGAAAAAGATCAAAAAGGAGAATCGCGAGTTGCGTTCGTGGATCGGAAAATACGTTGAAGAGCATGAAGTGCTGAAAGATGTAACGGAGGGCGTGTCCGAGACAGCGAAGTCACTCGAGGAACGCGTTCGCAAGCTCATCTCGGGAAATTGAGAGACGGATGTGTGTGATGGCGGATGCCGTGCCGTTTATGACGGATTACGGCATTCCGCCAGCATAGAAAGTCCGCTGATACCTGGATGTCGGGATCCTGTCAGTGACCCGGATGGTAGGTTCGCTGTGCGCGGCGTTCAACGTCCTCTCGATAGTAAGCGGCATCCTTGAATTCGCCATCGACATAACGCTGCGCCTGGTCATCGAAGTGTGGTGAATCGGGATCACCGCTCTGGCCGCCGCCGAGCAGTGTCTTCGCTTTTACTTTCTTACCGAACTCGACAACGGCAACAAAACTGTTGCCGCGGGTGCCGTAAATTCGCCGGGTATCCCGTTTGCCCCTGCTGCCAAATGCAGCCAGTGCGCCCCAATAACTGGACGCCATGTTGCCGACAGGCAGCGATGGGGCGTCATCGTCGAAGGACTGATTGATGTCGCCGGTGATGCGTTGGTACCGGTTCACCTCCGACCAGGGTATATTCCAGCGGCCGAAATCCGATTCGAGCTTCGCGACGATGTCCGCAAAAACTTCGAGGCGTTTCTCAGGCTCCGACCGGGTGCCGAGGTAGATGATCTTCTCCATTCGTGAGGCGTCTTTGACAGGTGCCGGAAAGTCGGCGTTCCTGAGGTACCGGACACCGTAAAAGTGCGCGAGGGTCATGGCGACCGAGTCGGCAGAGACGCGCAAGTCCCAGTGACGCAGAACGTCAATCGCGGTGCCGATCGCCGCATGGTCCCGCTCTGATTGGTCGTAAGCATCAATTAGTCCGGACAGGAGACTCTCAAAGCCCGGCAGGTAGGGATCGTAAGCGAGCTTGATGAGTCCGTCCAAAGTAAACCCGGATTGCCCGGTAAGCAGGCTTACCGCATGAACGCCGCGGAAGTTCTCGGGATCGGGCGCCATGTAACGTGGGTAGTCCTCGCGTTTCGGGCTGAATTCAGCCGCTGCGGTAAACGGTGTGGAGTTACAGTTCTGAATCCAGCCGTTTGGCGGGTTCAGGATCGTGATGGTTTCATCGACGGTGTGCAGGCCTCGCCAGTCAGTCGCCGGATCGCTGCCGTCTACGGGCCTTGAATAATCCAGGTCGGGATTGCGGTTCGGGACGAAATTACCGTGGTAGTAGGCAATGTTCCCCGATGAATCCGCATACACGGTGTTATTGGAAGAATTCGTCCGGATATTCATCATCTCGCGGAACGCTTCGTGACCATCGAGTTTGGTTCGAACAAAAGACTGCTCGAGAGCGTGAACCGGATCCCAGTTGATCTTCGTGGCGACGAGTTTGCTGTCGATTTCGTGTGTTATCGGCCCATGATGCGTGTGATACGTGGTGAACGTGCGTTCAGACAGGTCGTCCCCATCCTTGTATTTCAGCGTGACTTCCGAGACCTTGACGGGCCGTGTCTCGTCGCCGTAGCGATACACCAGTTTCCCGTCTTCCTCGAAGATGTCTTCAACGAACTCATCGATGAAGTCGACATATGTCGATGTGTGCATCCAGCCGGTGTCTTCATTAAACCCCTGGTAAATGAAAAACTGACCCCAGGTCACCGCGCCGTACGCGTTGAGTCCCTCCTCACTAACGACGTGCACTTCACCACGAAAGAACAGCGAGGTATGCGGGTTGATCAGCAACATCGCGTTGCCGGACTCGGTCAGTTTGCCGGAAATGGCGAAACCGTTTGACCCAGAGGGCTCTTCGAAAATCGGACGTGCGGCCAGCTTTCCACCATTGGCAGCAGGCGCTTCGTCGCCGGCGTAAAGCGCCCGAATGCCTTCAAGCGGGATCTGCTCGATGTCTCCTCCTATCGAACCTTCGCTGAAAAACAGAGGCATCCAGGGCTCGAAGCGGGTCAGGAGGCGAGGCGTAACGTCGGGGTGCGTGTACAAATAGTAATTGACGCCATCCGCGAACGCGTCGCACAGTGCGCGAAGCCAGTCTGGTGCTGATGCATAGGCGGCTTTAGCCTCATCAACCGTCATGTAAAGGCGTGCCCGCAGATCACTGTAGATTGCGTCCTCACCCTCAACTTCCGCGAGCCGGCCCGTCGCCCATATGTAGTTCCGTTCGACGCGATTGAAGTCATCCTCACTTTGCGCGTACAACATGCCGAATACCGCATCGGCATCGGTCTTTGCGTAGATGTGCGGCACACCGAAGTCATCCCGGATGATCTCGACGTTTTCGGCACGTGCGCTCAGTCGCTCAATTTCAGACTCGACCGGCTGCCCTGCACAGCCGGTCAGTACCAGGAGTAAAACGAAGAGCCGCGTTGCCGAAGAGCGTCTGAAGATCATCGGTGACGCCATTGACTTCGGATTACTGTGCATTCCATTCTGGCAACCGCCCCGGCGTCCATGGTGCTCCGAGTGCCTCGAGGCGGGCCTCGAGGGCATCGAGATCGCGACTGATGGACTGCAGGCCGCCGAGCGCAGTCTCAAATTCCCGGGCCGCACTGTCGTACGAGTCTTCATAGAACGGGGGCACGGGCGAGCGTGTATCAAGTAGCCACTCATAGACGATGCTGGCGCGTCGCGCTATCGACCATGGCACCGGTTCATTACGAGATGAGAGTGTTGTATAGCCAGTCAACGCAATATTCAGATCGTCGAGCCTTGCCTCGATTTCCCGGATCGCCTGCTCTTCAGATTCCCCGGCGCTCGGTGTGTCGCGGACCCCTGCTTTCAAGTGCTCGATACGGTTAGCAATTTCACCTGCGTGCGCGACCGCACCCTGTACCGCACGATGCAATTCGCCGGCTTTCCTGTGAAATGCCTGTACTGCAGCCGGATCCGTACTGGTCTCCGGACTCTGCGGCAAGGACTTGACCGTGAACGACTGCGGTTCGCTTAATACCGAGAGCTCGCCAAACTGACGTTTGGACAGTGTCACCGAGTACTTTCCAGGCACCGCAAGCGGACCGCGCGGCGGCGTTTCCCAATAGGCCAGGGACTCGGGCGCTTCCAGGCTCACAGGGTTGGTCGCAGGCAATCGCAAATCCCAGGCGCTTCGATGCAGGCCCTTCTTGACCTCACCGGTTACCTGGCGAACGATGTCGCCCGCCGAGTCCCTGACGACAAGCAGTATCGCGGGTGCCTCTTCGAGATCCTCTTTGCGCAGCTCATCCAATGGTGGATACGGAGTGTCTTCTCCGGCTTTTTCCGCCTCGATCTCTTCTTTGCGCCGCGCTTTGGCACTGAGCTCCAGATCCTCGCCAAGATAGTAGGTGAAAACGGCGCCATATGTCGGGTTCGGTGTATTGAAGAACTCGGCTCCCATAGAGCCCTTCTCACGTCCGTCCCACACGTCACCCTCGACATAGAGCCACGGATCCTTGACGCCAAACAGGTGCGCGTCCGTGTTGCCGAGGCTGGCTGCCGGCGTACGCAATGGCGAGTAGTCGTCGAGAATATAGATGCCGCGGCCAAACGTGCCGACGACAAGGTCATTCTCGCGGGCCTGTATCTCCAGGTCGCGTACGGCGATCGTCGGGAAGTTGGTCTTCAACGGATGCCAGTTCGTGCCGCCATTTTGTGTGAAGAACAAGCCAAATTCCGTGCCGACGAAGAGCAGGTTCGGATTTTCGTGATCTTCGACGATGGTGTGAGCGGAACCACGCTCTGGGAGGTCGCCGGAGATCAGTCTCCAGCTTCGCCCCCGATCATTCGATCTCAGGACGTAAGGCTTGTAGTCGCCGCGCTTGTGGTTGTCAATCGCAGCGTAGACGACATCAGCGTCGTGCGCCGATGCGAGCACGTCTTCGATGAGTGACATGTCGGGAACGTCGCGGAAACTGGTTGTTCTGCGCCAGTTAGTGCCGCCGTCTTCGGTAACGCTCAAGACGCCGTCATCCGTGCCGACATAGATCAGGCCTTCCATGAGCGGGCTCTCGGACAAGCCGATCGCGGCGCCGTACATCGAGGTGGAGTCGTTTTTCGCAATAGCGTCGACGCTCCAGACACGACCCATCACCTTGAGCGCGTTGCGGTCAAGCTGGCGCGTAAGGTCCGGACTGATTGCTCGCCAGGTGTCACCACGGTCGTTCGACTGGAACAGTTTTTCGGCGGCGTAGTAGATGCGCTTGTTATTGTGCGGACTAATCAGCAGTGGTGTGTTCCAGTTCCACTTGTATTGTGTCTCACCACTGGCGGGATGTGGCGCGATGAACACGCGCTCCTGGGTACGGCGATCGTAGCGGGCGAGTCCGCCGTACTGGTACTGGGTGTAGATAATGTTCGGATCTTCCGGGTCGATCTGCGGCTCGTAACCGTCGCCACTCAGGATCATCGTCCAGTCGGAGTTCGCAATGCCGTGCACAACGGTCGTGCGCGAAGGTGCGCACAGGGAGTTGTTGTCCTGCGTGCCGCCGCAGACGTTGTAGAAAGGCTCGGCATTGTCCGGCTGGATTCGGTAGAACTGCGCGATGGACAGGTTGCGCACATGGCGCCAGGTCGTGCCTCGATCGAAGCTCTCGTAGATGCCGCCGTCACCACCGATGACAAGGTGCTGGGTGAAGTCCGGGTCGATCCACAGTGCATGGTCGTCAACGTGACGCCAGTCCAGGCCCAGTTTCGACCAGGTTTTGCCGCCGTCTTCGGACATGTGCGTCATCGTGTCCAGGGAATAGACGCGGTCGGCATCAGTCGGATCGACGACGAGTTCGTTGTAGTACTGCGGCGATGTGGTCATATGTTCCGATTGCTTCGACCAGTTATTGCCAAAATCGTCCGAGCGGTACACGCCGCGCTCTTCTTCATTGGCTTCGATAATCGCGTAAATCCTTGCGGGGTCGGAGGGCGCGCCAGCCAGCCCGATGCGACCCATGTTGTCTTCAGGTAAACCCGCGTCTACCTTCGACCAGGTCTTTCCGCCATCCGTCGTCTTGTGAATTGCGCTGCCCGGTCCGCCATTGATCAGGACCCAGACATGCCGACGACGTTGATAGCTCGAGGCAACGATCGTGTTGCTGTCGTGCGGGTCGACCACGAATTCGTTGATCCCGGTGTCATCATCGATCGTCAGGATGGTTTGCCAGCTCGCGCCGCCGTCTTTTGTCTCGTAGAGGCCGCGATCGCCACCCGAGTTCCACAAGGGGCCCTGTGCCGCGACCAGCACATGACTGGAGTCCTCCGGATCAATCCAGATCTGGCTGATGTGTCCCGAGTCCTTCAGGCCCATATTGGTCCAGGACTTCCCCCCGTCCAGTGATCTGTACACGCCGTCCCCGTACGCCACACTGCGTTGCGCGTTGTTCTCACCGGTACCGACCCAGACGACCAGCGGATTGTTGGGGTCGAGCTCCACGACGCCTATCGCGTAGGAGCCTTCGCCCTCGAACAAGGGAATCCACGTGATGCCGTTATTGTCCGTCTTCCAGAGGTTTCCCGAGGCTGTTGCCGCGAAGTATTCGTGATTTCGCTCCGGGTGGAATGCGAAATCCGAGATGCGGCCCGACGTTATGGCTGGGCCAATCGGCCGCAACGACAAGCCTGACAGCGGATGTGCATCGTCTTCCTGGGCCGATGCGTTGAAAGACAAAAAGCTTGTGCAGAAAAGAGCCGCACAAAGAAGACGGTGTCGAAGCATGGTATTCCCCGATTATTGCTTGTTGTTGGCCTGGTGATTCTAGCGAAATTTGTCGCCGTGCTGGAAAACGATTATGCACCTTAAAGTCAATTGCAGAGCAAGCCACCGCCCATATCGACATGCAGATGATCATGGTGAGCGTCGTTGTAGTCGGGCCCCAGCACCACACTGAAGATATTGCAAGCATCGTCGCGAACGGACCGGAGGAAAGTCCGCATCGGTCCGAGTC
>Ga0265303_10000620_pt1 | contig 20346 bp, 17 predicted proteins | sample Helome_2_FD_192494 | JGI IMG/M metagenome (GOLD analysis project Ga0265303, IMG submission 192494) | Marine sediment microbial communities from subtidal zone of North Sea - Hel_20160317 (Illumina Assembly) | ecosystem: Environmental > Aquatic > Marine > Subtidal zone > Sediment ... | reverse complement strand
CGAGCGCCAGGTGTACCTTCCAACATTCGCCATTTATTGCAGCAGCGCAATGCCACGCAACCCATAGGCCTGCCTTCCTGTGGCTCGGTTTTCAAGAATCCTGAGGGAAAGCACGCCGCTCAGCTAATCGAGGCCGCGGGCCTAAAGGGATATTGCCTGGGTAGCGCCTGCGTCTCGGAAAAGCACGCCAACTTTATTATCAGCAACAGCGATACGACGGCCAGCGATGTCGAGGCACTGATCGGGCATATTCGTGACACTATTGCGTCGCAATTTGGCGTCAGTCTCGAAGCCGAAGTTCGCATCGTGGGGGAAGCCCTGTGAGCATTGTGCTGCAAAAGCCGTCGCCGGATACAGCCGCAAAATGCGGTAGGGTGGCAGTTCTAATGGGCGGGCAATCTGCAGAGCGCGAGGTTTCGCTCAATAGTGGTAACGCGGTTTACCAGGCCTTGCTTGCCGCCGGCGTCGATGCCATTTCAGTTGATTTAGAGGCGCATGCTTTCCACCAGCTTGCCGAGCTCGAGGTTGATCGTGTTTTTAACGTATTGCATGGTCGTGGTGGTGAGGATGGCACCATTCGAGCAGTTCTCGATTTTCTCGGTATACCCAGCACCGGAAGCGGCGTATCTGCAGCCGCGTTAACCATGGACAAGGTGCTGACAAAAAAGGTAATTCGCTGTAGTGGTATTCCTACTCCAGATTTCATCGAGCTGCGCAATGAAGCCGATTGTGAGCGCTTGCTTCGCGACCTGGGCCTACCGGTGTTTGTCAAACCTGTGCTGGAAGGGTCAAGCATCGGCATGACCCCGGTGCACCATGAAAACGAGTTGTTTCCGGCCTGGGAATCCGCACGACGCTTTGGCACTGTTTTCGCCGAGCAATTCATCGACGGTATCGAATATACCGCCGGATTTATCGGTGGTGAAGTTTTACCGCTGATCAAGCTGGAAACGCCACGAGAATTTTACGATTACGAGGCCAAGTATTTAGCGGATGACACCGTTTATACCTGCCCCAGTGGACTCGACGATGACAGCGTCGCTGCGATTAACGAAATAGTGCTCGAAACAATCCTCGCCACCGGAGTCGGTGGCTGGGGCAGGGTGGACCTGATGCTGGATCAGCAGCAACGACCCTGGGTGATAGAGGTTAATACGGTACCGGGAATGACTGATCACAGCCTGATTCCGATGGCGGGCAGGGCAGCCGGTCTGGAAATGCCTGAACTGGTTGTAAAGATCCTCGAAGCAACGCTGACAGGAGACGATCACGATGGCTAAGGTCCGCAAGCAGAGTAAACAGGCGAAACGCAATACGCCGGCATCGGCGTCAAAATCATTTCGCTGGCGCAAATCTTACAACTGGGTATTTCTGCTATTGCCGCTAGGCCTTGGCGGTTTCTATCTCAGCCAGTTAGAACAAATACTTCCAATTCGAACGATTCAGCTTTCCGGAAGCTTTAAAAATCTCGATCAACAGGAGGTTGAATCGACGCTGCAACAGTATCTTGGCCAGGGATTCTTTTCATTTGATATTCACCATCTGCAGCAAACCCTGCATGACAATTCATGGACACAGTTGGTCTCGGTGCGCAGGATTTGGCCGGACAAACTGAGGATCGCGATCGAAGAGAAAAAACCGGTGGCTCGCTGGGATGAGCAACACCTGCTGAGTGATTCGGCCAGTGTTTACCGGGCGGATGCAGGAGCTTTCAGTCACCTGCCCATCGTCCATGCGGCTAACCATCCGCCGGCCTGGGCATTGCAACAGTTTTATCGCCTGCAAGCCCGATTCAATGCTGTCGATGAACGCTTGATGGCGTTGCAGGTAGATAGCCGTGGCGCCCTCGACGTTGAATTGATCAATGGCCTGAAAATCAAGCTGGGGCGGAAGGATATCGATCATAAGATCGATCGCCTGGTGAGCATTTACATGCAGCAGATTCTGCCCCGACGTGAGCAGATCCAGCGCCTGGATTTACGTTACAGCAATGGTTTCGCTGTGGCCTGGAAAAAGGAAGCCCTGCAGGGCAGCGACATAGTATCAATCTGGAGTAATGGAAATGTCTAAAAAGACATCGGGAAACCTGATCGTAGGGCTTGATATCGGAACCTCCAAGGTGGTTGCGATCGTTGGCGAAGTTACGGTCGAGGGCGATATCGACATCATCGGAATCGGTACCCAACCCTCACGTGGTTTAAAGAAAGGTGTAGTGGTCAATATCGAATCAACCGTGCAATCGATTCAACGCGCGGTGGAGGAAGCGGAATTAATGGCTGGTTGCCAGATCCGCTCCGTCTATGCGGGTATTGCCGGCAGTCATGTTCGCAGTATCAATTCGCATGGCATCGTTGCGATCAAGGAAAAAGAAGTTACCCCGGCAGATGTCGCTCGTGTTATCGACGCTGCCAAGGCGGTTGCAATCCCGGCCGATCAACGAATTCTGCACGTATTGCCGCAGGAATTTGTAATCGACAATTCCGAGGGAATTCGAGACCCGATCAGTATGTCCGGGGTACGGCTCGAGGCCAAGGTGCACCTGGTCACCGGTGCTGTCAGTGCGGCACAAAATATTATCAAGTGTGTGCGCCGATGCGGCCTCGAGGTCGACGATGTGATCCTGGAGCAGCTCGCCTCGGCCAGCTCGGTACTGACCGACGACGAAAAGGAACTGGGCGTGTGCCTGGTCGATATTGGCGGCGGAACCACCGATATCGCGGTGTTTTCAGACGGTGCGATTCGCCACACCGCGGTCATCCCGATCGCCGGCGACCAGGTAACCAACGATATTGCGGTGGCCCTGCGCACACCGACCCAGTATGCCAACGACCTGAAGGTCAAGTATGCCTGCGCCTTGCGTCAACTGGCGGCGGACACCGAAACCATCGAGGTTCCCAGCGTTGGTGATCGCGAACCCCGACGCCTGGCCCGGCAAACCCTGGCCGAGGTGGTGGAGCCGCGTTACGAGGAACTATTAAGCCTGGTGCAGGCGGAATTACGCCGCAGCGGGTTCGAAGAGATATGTGCCGCCGGGGTCGTGTTGACCGGGGGCAGTTCGAAAATGGAGGGTGCAATTGAACTGGCGGAAGAGATTTTCCATATGCCGGTTCGACTGGGCTATCCACAGTATGTGTCGGGATTGGTCGACGTGGTACGCAACCCGATTCATGCGACAGGTGTTGGATTGTTGCTATTTGGAAACAGGCAGCAATCCGGCTTGTCCGGTTATCAACTGGACGATCACAACGAAGCCGGTGTTTTGGCGAGAATGAAAAGCTGGTTTCAGGGTAATTTTTAAATTAAAGCAAGAGGACAAAAACATGTTTGAACTGATGGATTCACACTCCAAAGACCCGATTATCAAGGTCATAGGTGTCGGTGGAGGCGGCGGCAACGCCGTCCAGCACATGGTTTCGGCGGGTATCGAAGGCGTCGAATACATGTGCGTTAACACCGATGTACAGGCACTCAAGAAGATGGATGTGCGATCGTCGATGCAAATTGGCGCCAGCATTACCAAGGGACTCGGCGCCGGGGCAGACCCCGGTATCGGCAGGCAGGCTGCGCTGGAAGATCGAGAGCGTATCCAGGAAATGATTGAGGGTTCGAATATGCTCTTTGTTACCGCCGGTATGGGTGGTGGCACGGGCACCGGGGCAGCGCCGGTTATCGCGCAGATTGCCAAAGAAATGGGTATCCTGACGGTTGCCGTGGTAACCAAGCCATTCGGATTTGAACGTACCAAGCGGATGTCCCAGGCCGATGTCGGGATCAAGGAACTTTCCATCGTGGTCGATTCGCTGATTACGATCCCGAATGACAAGCTAATGCCTGTACTGGGTAAGCAGACATCGTTGCTGGAAGTGTTCGGCAAGGCAAATGACGTATTACGAGGTGCCGTGCAGGGTATTGCCGAGTTGATAACCTGCCCGGGTTTGATCAACGTCGACTTTGCGGACGTGCGTACAGTCATGTCGGAAATGGGTATGGCAATGATGGGCACGGGAGCCGCGACAGGTGATAATCGTGCCAAGGAAGCAGCCATGGCGGCTATCTCGTCACCACTGCTCGAGGATATCAATATCTCCGGCGCGCAGGGGATCCTGGTCAATGTCACTGCAGGGCTGGATCTTGCGATTGGCGAACTCGACGATGTCGGTACCGCGATAACAGAACTGGCATCGACTGACGCAAACGTCGTGGTCGGCACCGTGATCGATTCCAATATGAAAGACGGTGAACTGCGAGTCACCATGGTCGCGACCGGACTCGGTGAGGACAAGGTTCTAGCCGATATCCCGGTTCCCGCGATTCAACCGGAAAGCAACGGCGAGGTCGATTACAAGAAACTGGAACGACCCACAGCAATTCGCAAGAAAATAGTGGGTGATAGTGTCGAGATGCCAGAAGACAAGGAAAGCATGGAATACCTTGAAATTCCTGCATTTCTGCGACGCCAGGCAGATTGAACGGCAATTCCTCTTGCCAGGAGATGGGTTCAGGGACGAACCACATACTCCTTTCCGATAACGCTTTCCCTGGAAGCGATACGGTTTCGCTGTCTGCGCGGTTACTGGTGGCCGAAGGCGCCTACTTCAAATGCTTCCGACATCCAGCCAAAGCGTATTATTGCATCAAGATTTTGCGTCCGGAACATCATCCGCGTTATTTCAGGCGTCGCGTAAATTATTATTCGAAACTGCAACGACGCGGAATCTATATGGAACATATCGCCGCATTTCATGGACTGATTGATACCAGCCTGGGCAAAGGTGCGATCTTTGAAATGGTGCAGGACGACGATAAACGGATATCTAAATCGCTGGACTATTATCTTGCGCAAAATGATAAACGCTTTAATAGCTGGGCCATTGAAGAGATAGAGGCCTTAAAGCAGTGCCTCTATGACCATTGGGTTACCTGTTACGATCTGAATCCAACGAATATACTGGTTCAACGCCTCGGCTTCGATGAGTTTCGCCTGGTGGTAATAGACGGTATCGGCCATAACCAGTTTATTCCGCTGGCTAGCTATAGCCGCATACTGGCGCGTAAAAAACTAATGCGGGTCTGGAATAGAAGCTATCAGCAATGGTATGCCGCCTACCCATCCGTACTCAGACGCTTAAAACCATACCTGGTCGTCTAACGCCTACTAGTTTTGCGGATTGAATTTTCCGGAATGCCAGCCGCTCGGCAACTAATCATCATTGCCAAACTTTGACTTGAACCAATGGTCGATCGAAAACATTCCGCCACCGTAAAGAATACTGACCAGTAACATGGTGCCATACAGGTAATGCCATACCAGGCCGGCTCCCTTGGCCAGGGTTGCATAGTAGGAAACCACCGCGATGATATTAATAAACGATATTGCGATGGCGGTAAGCCGAGTGCCGAGCCCGGCGATTAAAAAGATCGGGAAAACCAGCTCTCCGAAAGTCGCAAGGTAAGCGGCGAGTTCGAAATTCAGCAGCGGTACCTGGTATTCGTATTCGAACAGCACCAGGGTGGTTTCCCAGTCACCGATCTTGTGCATACCGGACTTCAAAAAGACCCATGCGACATACAGTCTGACAAACAACAGGAACGGCGATTGCAGCTTCGACAATAAACCGTTGATCGTTTGCATCGGCATACTTAACTTTTCAATTAACCCCATTTGTCGATTCTCCAGAATTTTTATTTACGTTTGTAGCTGGTTTGAACCGTCGCCGATAAAAAAGTTCACAATACCTGCAGTGATTATATTGCCGCTATCCTTTCCGCCTGCGCGCGCAAGCTCCCAAGTGCCGACTCGGTGTCTGCGAGTTTACTCTTTTCCTTGTTGACCACGTCTTCCGGTGCACGTGAGACAAAGTTTTCGTTCGCCAGCTTCGCGTTGATACGCTGTGCATCCTGCTCCAGTTTTTCAATATTCCGTTGTAAACGCAGGAGTTCGGAGTTTTTGTCGATCAGTCCGGCGAGCGGAATCAATAGTTGCATTTCTCCCACCAGCGAAATGGCGGATTCCGGGGCCTGTGCATCCTGCTCCAGCCAGTCAATGGATTCCAGCTTTGCCAACGACATCAGCAGTGAACGATTGGCTTCGATGCTTTGTTGATCCTGTTGATCGCCATTGTGACAGATTACCGGCAACAGCTTGCCCGGTTTTATATCCATCTCGGAGCGAATCTGGCGTACGCCCATGACAAAAGTTTTTACCCATTCCAGTTCAGCCAGCGCCACTTCATCAATTAGTGCCGGGTCGGCCTCGGGGTAGGGTCGGCGCATTATCGTTTCACCCTCAATCCATGCGAGCGGTGCGACACGTTGCCACAGTTCTTCAGTGATGTAGGGCATGACCGGATGCAGCAGGCGCAATATGGCTTCGAGCACCGTAACCAGCGTGTGGCGCGCGGCTTTCTTTGCGGCGACCGGGTAATCCTCGGAATAGAGCACCGGCTTGGATAGCTCAATGTACCAGTCGCAATAGTCATTCCAGACAAATTCATACAAATCACGCGCGACGTGATCGAATCGATAATTTTCTACGTGTTTGCCAATACCCTCACTGACCTGCTGCAGGCGGGCGATGATCCATCGATCTGCCAGTGTTGGGGTGCCCGCGGTGCAGTCCTCGCCTTCTGTATTCTGCAGCACGTAGCGTGTTGCGTTCCATAGCTTGTTACAAAAATTACGGTATCCCTCAATGCGCCCCAGGTCGAAACGGATATCGCGCCCGGTTGAAGCCAGCGCGGTAAAGGTAAAACGCAGCGCATCGGTGCCATAGGCCGGAATGCCGTCAGGAAAATGTTTGCGAGTGGCCTTTTCGATGCGCGGCGCCATTTCGGGTTGCATCAGCCCGGTAGTGCGCTTCGCCAACAGGTCTTCGAGCGTAATGCCGTCGATCAGGTCCAGCGGATCGAGCACATTACCCTTGGACTTTGACATCTTGTTGCCCTCGGCGTCGCGTACCAGGCCGTGCATGTAAATTTCTCTAAAGGGCACTTCATCCATAAACTTGAGACCGAACATGATCATGCGTGCGACCCAGAAAAAGATGATGTCGAACCCGGTAACGAGTACGCTGGTCGGGTAAAAGGTTTTTAACGCCGGGTCATCACGATCGGGCCAGCCAAGCGTGCTGAACGGCCATAGTGCCGATGAAAACCAGGTATCGAGAACGTCCTCGTCCTGGGTGAGTTCGATATCGTCGGCGAGCTCGTACTTGTGGCGGACCTCATCGATGTCGGTGGCGACATAGACGTTGCCGTAGTTATCGTACCAGGCGGGAATTCGGTGGCCCCACCAGATCTGGCGCGAGATGCACCAGTCCTGGATGTCTTCCATCCAGTTGTAATAGGTCTTGCTCCAGTTCTCCGGAATGAATCGAATACGCCCGTCCTTGACGGCTTCAATAGACGGTTTCGCCAGCGGTGCTGCGCGCACGAACCATTGATCAGTCAGGTAGGGTTCGATGACGACACCGGATCGATCACCGTATGGGCGTTTGTAGACGTGGTCTTCAATTTTGACCATCAGTCCTGCTTCCTCGAGGTCCTTTACGATCTTGTCGCGGGCCTTGAAGCGATCCATTCCCTGGTAAGCCGGTGGCGCGTTTTCATTCATGACCGCGTCGATGGTGAACAGGTTGATCACCTCCATCTCGTGACGCTGCCCGACCTCGTAATCGTTGAAGTCATGCGCCGGCGTAATCTTGACGCAACCGGTGCCAAACTCCGGATCCACGTAGTCGTCGATGATGATCGGGATGATTCGGGTAGTCATCGGTACCTGTACTTTTTGACCCACAAAATCCTGGTAACGCTCGTCATCAGCGCTGACCGCGAGTGCGCCATCGGCAAGAATGGTCTCGGGTCTCGTGGTCGCGATTTCAAGATGGGTAACACCGTTGATGGGTCCATCGACCAGCGGGTAGCGGACATGATACAGAAACCCTTTCTCTTCCTCGTTGATGACTTCGATATCAGAGATGGCGGTATGCAGTACCGGATCCCAGTTTACCAGTCGCTTACCCCTATAAATCAGGTCGTCCTCGTAAAGCTCGATAAAAACTTTCTGCACCGCGGCCGACAGTCCTTCATCCATGGTGAAACGTTCGCGCGCCCAGTCGGGTGACGCACCCATGCGTCGCAACTGGCGCGTAATTGTGCCGCCGGATTCCGCTTTCCATTTCCACACGCGGTCGGTGAACGCGTCGCGGCCCAGGTCATGCCGGGTCTTGCCCTCCTGGACTAATTGCCTTTCAACCACCATTTGCGTCGCGATACCGGCGTGATCCGTACCCGGTTGCCACAGGGTATTGTTGCCCTTCATGCGGTGATAGCGGATCAGCGTGTCCATGATCGTGTCCTGGAAGGCGTGACCCATATGTAGACTGCCAGTCACGTTGGGTGGTGGGATAACGATGCAGTACGGATCACCGTCTCCATCGGCAGCGAAGTAACCCTTATCTTCCCAACGTTGGTACCAGGTTTCTTCTATTGAATGTGGGTCGTAGGTTTTTTCCATCAACTCGGTGGCGCAAATCAAAGGGCGCGATTATACCGTGCCCCCCTTCAAAAATGCACTGTTTCTAAATGCGTTCGGCCCTTGAGATAATTCCCGTATAGGGTGCGGATGCGGGTATTTCTTTTCAGAATCGCCGTAAATACGTCCATGTAGGCTCGCGCGCGACGTCCCTGTCGCGCAGCGTTCTGAAAAGAAATACCCGCATCCACACCCTGAAAGTAATCGGCATCTCGGGGGACAGTTCCGCAAAAGTGTAGCGAGGCATGGATGTCGCGGTCCGACGCATCGGGCTCCAAGCGATTCCATGGATGGACCAACCGGCGCTTGCGCCGGTTGGGAGCGGCTTTTACGGGACTGTCCCTCGAGGTGCCCATGGATACCCAAGGCTACTGGGATTTTTCTGACTACCGTTAATTGGTGAATTGATCAGAGTTTGTCGAGGTGGCGTCGGATTACGAGCTTGATTTCCTGCCAGGCGAGTTCCGTATGTTCATCGAGAATTCGACGGATGGCTTTTTCGAGTGCCGGGTTATCTTCGAACGGGTCCATGACCTCCGCTTCAGAAGCGGCGATATCGGTTTCGGAATTTACAATGAATGGTTCTGCAGTTCCGCTATCCGGGTTTTCGTCGAGGCCCAGATCCGACATCTTGATCTCGATACCCTTTTCAATCATGTCGGTTAGAACCGGAATGTCTTTTTGATCGCTCATAGGTTGATGTGGTTAAGTGGATAACCGCGCTCCTTGTAGTAACTGTAGTGTTCACGCGCCTGCGTCTTGTTTTCCTCGGTCACCAGTTCAATGACGCGCTCAAATTGAGCGAAGTAGGCCGGTACCGAGGCGGATAAATTGATAAGCAGTTGACGATCGCCGCCTGGATCGGGATTGTCATGGATCAGAACAGGGGTGACGAGACCATCTGTTTCCTCTCTATCGTGAGGTAGAAAAGTTTCGTCAGAGTAAGTCCAGAGTCTTTTATCGAGATGTTCGCTTTGCTGCTGGCTTTGCGTCAGTAACAGGGTGAGCTGCTTGTTTTCATAAGCCTTCTGGCACAACTGGCAAACCACCTGGTCATAGCGACTGCGCCCAGGGTTTAACTGGTAGAAATCAATCCGTGTCATTACTTGACCTGGTTGAGTATGTACTGTGTGAGCAGCGGAACAGGACGACCGGTAGCACCTTTATCTTCTCCCGATTTCCACGCGGTCCCCGCGATATCCAGGTGCGCCCATTTGTAATCCCGGGTAAAACGTGACAGAAAACAGGCCGCGGTTATGGTGCCGGCATCGCGACCGCCGATATTGGCCATATCGGCAAAATTACTTTTGAGCTGGTCCTGGTATTCGTCCCACAGCGGCAGCTCCCAGATTTTATCTTCGATTTGTTGTCCGCTCTTTATCAGGCCGTCGATTAATGCGCGATTATTACCGAGCACCGCCGAAGGAACCTTGCCGAGGGCAATTATGGCGGCACCGGTTAAAGTAGCAATATCGATAACACAACGGGGCTTGAATTTGGCTGCGTAGGTCAGGGCGTCACAAAGAATCAGGCGACCCTCGGCATCGGTATTGAGAATCTCGATGGTTTGTCCTGACATGCTGGTGACGATATCACCCGGCTTGGTGGCGAGACCATCGGGCATGTTTTCGGTGGCCGGAATAATTCCGACAACGTTTATCGGCAACTGCATTTGTGTGACGGCCTTTAGAGTTCCGACTACCGATGCCGCACCGCACATATCAAATTTCATTTCATCCATCGCGGCGCCGGGCTTTAGCGATATCCCGCCGGTATCGAAAGTAACGCCTTTACCCACCAGTGCTATCGGCTGTTCTTTGGCTGCGGCACCACGGTACTCCATGCAAATCAATTTGGCCGGCTGTCGGCTACCGGCACTCACCGAGAGCAATGATCCCATTTTCAGCCGCTTCATGGCAGCCTCGTCAAGCACATTGACACGCAACCGTTTCTCTCCCTTGGCTACCAGCCGGGCCTGCCTGGCTATGTAGGTCGGAGTGCAGATGTTTGCCGGCAGATTGCCGAGGTCCCGGGCGATACTCATGCCCGCGCTGATCGCCTGCGCTTCGCTGATCGCCTGCTTTGCCTTGCTTGCATCACTCCTCGGCAGATTGTGGTTAAGCCTGCGCAAACCCTTGCTTGTTGAGGTCTTGCCGCTTTTTAGCTGATCGAATTGGTACTCGCTATTATTCATAAGCAACGTCGCCTGGCGGATTTTCCAGGCCAGGTCGCGTCCCTTTAAGGTAATGTCCCCGGGATAGAATTCGGCATCACGGGCGCCGCAAGCGGATAGCGCGCTCACGATCGAGCTGATCAACCTGATAAAGTTGCGCTCATTCATGTCGCTTTCCTTGCCACAGCCAACTAATAAAACGCGTTGAGCTGAAATTCCGGGAACGTCAGGCAGCAGCAGCGTTTGTCCCAGCTTTCCTTCCATGTCGCCACGCCTGGTGATCGAAGTCAGGAATCCCTTGCTGGCCTTGTCAACTCGCTGCCCGCTGCGGGATAGTTTTCGCGCCTGGGAAACAGTTATAATTTGACAGGCGCTGCGCGCATTTTCAGGTGCATTGTGTTTAAGACCGAATTCCATGACTTTCCAGGTGTTGGTAACTTTAATTACGCGATAAGATACGTGAAGTGCTAAAAAAAACCAGTCGTATGTATAAAAATCCTGCGATTATTCAGCCTGGTTTAAGTAACCGGCATTCAGACTGATGCAGGTTTAATGAATCGGATCTCTATTCAGCAATGAATAACATTATAACCATATACCTGTCGCGGGAAATTATTAAAACCAGCGCCGCCACGATGCTGGTTTTGTATATTATTCTGATGAGTAATGCGCTGGGCCGGGTTTTGGCTGATATTGCTGATGGCGACACCCCCCAGCAGGCGTTGTGGCCAGTCATGTTGAGCCAGTCAGTCAACATGCTGGCTTTGTTGCTGCCGATCAGTTTTTTCCTGGGTATTATTTTTACTTTTGGCCGCATGTATAAGGATCACGAAATCGTCGTAATGAATGCCTGTGGTATCGGATATCGCGATTTTTACAGGCCGGTTGCCGTTATCCTGCTGCCACTACTCGTTTTCAGCGGTTATGCCAGCCTATCACTCAATGCAAGAATGCAGGTCAACGCCCTGGCAATCATCGACCAGGCAGAAAATCAGCATCAGTTTCATCAAATCAAGCCCGGACAATTTAACCAGAGCGAAGAAGGCGACACGGTATTTTTTATGGGGTCCTTGAGTGCAGACAAGCTTGAACTGCAGGAAGTAATAATCAGCCAAACCGAGCGCGATACAATGATTCTCGAGACCGCGAAGTCTGGTCGTCATAAACTGGATGAACAAAGCGGTGATTTATTTCTGGTCATTGGGCCCGGTCAACGAGTCGAAGGCATCGCCGGACAAAAAGACTTTAAGATAATCGACTATGACCAACATGGCATACTGGTTGAAAAGCAAAGTAAACCCGTTGATTCCCATGTTCACAGTATCGAGAAAACGATATCGGAACTCTGGTCCTCCAATCTAATCAGTGACCGGGTCGAGCTGCAATGGCGGATAGCCATTCCGGTGGTACTGACCGTTCTGGCATTGCTGGCAGTGCCGCTATCCTATATTTCTCCGCGGCAGGGACGATTTGGAAAAGTGGGGTATGCCTTGCTGGTTTTTATCGCCTACCTTAATCTGCTCGTGATAACCCGCACTCAGCTGGAAGCTGGGACGATACCCATGGTGGTTAATTTCTGGTGGGTGCATCTGTTGTTTATCGCGCTTACCTGTACGCTTATATATCGACGTAACAAGGGAGTCCTGTTTCGACAGAGTAAACCGGCGTCATGATAATCAATCGCTATATCATTCGTACCATTCACCTGGGAACGTTTATGGCTTTGCTGGCCCTGGTTGGACTGGGCCTGTTTTTCCTGTTCGTTAGCGAGCTTCGTGACCTGGGAGAGGGAACCTATAGCCTGACCCAGATTATTAAATTCGTAGTTTTGAGTTTGCCCGGTAAGGTGGTTGAGTTTATGCCTCTGGCAGTCCTGCTGGGCAGCATATTAAGTCTAGGCGCGCTGGCCAGTAATAGCGAGATCATCGCCATGCAGGCTTCCGGGGTTTCCCTGGCAAAATTAATCAGCCCGGTTATACAGGCGGCAGTGATACTGGCGGTGCTTAGTTTTTTACTCGCCGACTGGGTGGTGCCTGATAGCGAGAGCTATGCGCGCAGCGTTAAAAATCTTGCACTGGAAAAAACATCGGCTCTGCTGGTCAGGGAGGGTGTATGGACCAAAGACGAGTCGAGTGTATTGCATATCGGTCAACTTCTACCAAACGGAATTGCACGTGATATCGAAATATTTGAGCTGGATGAGCAAGGAAAAATTTTATCGGCTCTCAAAGCAGAGCGAGCGATTCCTTTAACCGATGGCTGGGAATTACACCAGGTCGAAAAATCATTAATCAATGGTAATGAAATGATGACGGTCAGTTACGATCGAATGCTTTACGAAGGCAAGTTGTCACTTCGATTGCTCGAAGTACTGATGATAGAACCCAGACAAATGTCCAGCAGTAATTTACGTGCCTATCTTAATTTTCTTGATGAGAACACACTGGAAGGCAGGGTTGAGCGCATGATTTTCTGGCAAAAACTGTTCGCACCTTTAACGATCATAGTCATGTGTTTGCTGGCGCTTCCATTTGTGCTCGGATCTCAACGACAGGGCGATACGGGCCAGCGTCTGTTGATCGGGATACTATTGGGTTTGGCCTTTGTAGTGGTAGAGAAGTTGGTGATTCAACTGGGAACGCAGCTCGAAGGCAATGCACTGCTGATAGCCCTGTTACCAAACATCACGTTCCTGGGAATTGCTATTTACATGCTCGCAAAAAAACAGTTACTTGGCCCTGGTAGAGTATTATTTTTTAGACGAGGACAGGCTTGAAACGTCGATAACCCTGGTCTGACTGAGTTTGTCGTGCCAGGTATATGGCTTGAAAAGCCGCCAGAAATACCCAAGGCCCAAACAAAGTATCGAAAGTAAAGCAAACACAAGGCGCAGATAGCTGGTGCCCCAACCGGGGTTGCCGCCAAACTCGGAGACAATACGAATCTTCCACACCCGCATGCCGAGGGTTTGCCCCGACTTGTGCCAGAACCACGCGTAAAACGAAAACAAAATAAACAGCAGGTAAAGATTGAACAGCGGGTTTGATTCGATCGCTTCACCCTGATTGAAGATCAACGCGATTGCAGCCGCAAAAAAAAGCACCGCAAAAATTAACAAGCTGTCATACAACATGGCTGCGAACTGTTTGATCAAACTTGCCGGGGGACAGTCACGGTAATAACTTGTAGTCATAATTGAGATGATTTTTTAGTCGGTATATTCTTTTTTAATAAAATTTTTTGTGCAAAAATTTTTATTAAAAATGCGTACAATTTTTTATCAACGCAACTATAATACACGACGTAACTCAGTGCGTAGCGTTCTCAATTTATTGCAGACTTACTCTGGTATAATTGTTAATGCTTTTTATATTCACATTCGTAAGTTAACGTGAGGAGATTGGACGATGGCGACAGCAAAGAAAGCAGCAAAGCCGAAACCAAAAGCTAGAAAACCCGCAGTAAGGAAAAAGGCTCGCAAGCCTGCAGTAAAAAAGAAAGTAGCTAAAAGACCCGCAGCTAAAAGAAAAGTAGCTAAAAGACCCGCAGCTAAAAGAAAAGTTGCGGCCAAGAAAAAAGCAACCCGACCCGCGGTCAAAAAGAAAGCGGCTAGGCCAGCAGCCAGGAAACGGCCCGCAGCTAAAAAGAAGTCTTCAGCCAGTTCAGCTGCCAATGCCAAGGTAAAAGCATTGCAAAAGCAGGTTGCTGGGTTGAAAAATGAAGTTCGTGCCGCCAATAGACGCGCGGATGCACTGGGTAAACTATCCGCAAAACGGGGTGCAGCTATTGCACGCTTTGTTAGTGGATGGGACAGGAAAGCTAACTCGGCTGCTGCCAGGTCGGCAAAACCCAGGAAGAAAAAGTAACGGATTTTCATGTTAGTGACTGATCGAAAGGCACAGCTTGCTGTGCCTTTTTTTTGCCTGTGAAAAAATCGCCGCCTCAACCCCACGATCCGGAAATCGACCGTTATATCGATAGTCTGTGGTCGCAAAAGGGTTTAGCGGATCTAACCTTACGTGCTTACCAGCAGGATTTGCGCCAGTTCTCACGTTGGTTGGGACTGCGAAATCAAAAGCTGGTTAGCGCCGACCAGTCCAGTATCCAGAATTTTTTAGCCGAACGGTTTGATGGTGGTGCGTCAGCACGCTCCAATGCTCGTTTATTGTCCACCCTGAAGCAGTACTATCGACATTTAATCAAGCTCGGTAAGCGCCAGGACAATCCCACTGCATTGATTAGTGCGCCCAGGATTCATCGCACCCTGCCGCAGTCGCTCACCGAGAGCGATATCGAAAAGTTGTTGTCGGCTCCCGACCTGGAAACTGACTTTGGCATGCGAGATCGTTGCATGCTAGAACTCATGTACAGTTCCGGATTACGCGTCAGTGAATTGGTGGGTTTGCAGATGAACCAGGTCAACACTAACCTCGGCCTGGTGCGGCTCATCGGCAAAGGCAGTAAGGAACGTGTTATTCCTGTCGGTGAAGAGGCATTGCACTGGTTGGCAAAGTATGTGAAGCAGTCACGCCCCGGTTTACAACGCGAGAAAGTGCCCAATGACGCACTTTTTTTATCGAGTCGCGGTACCGCGATAACGCGCCAGGCGTTTTGGCAGAATATCAAGAAATACCTGCTCAAGGCCGGTGTGAAAACGGTATTTTCGCCACATTCGTTGCGTCACGCTTTTGCCACGCACTTGCTCAATCATGGTGCAGATCTGCGTACCGTACAAATGCTGCTCGGCCACAGCAGTCTGTCAACTACGCAAATCTACACCCACATCGCCCAGGCCCGCCTGCAGTCGATCCACGCCCAGCACCACCCTCGCGGCTAACCAAATCCTCATCCATCCTTCGCTATTAAACGTTGTGGACGTTGGGATGTCTTTGCGGGAGCCTTGAATTGTTGTGTTGGAATGTGTTTCCTTCCGTCAGCCACCTCGGACGAATAGGCACAAAAGGCGCTCCCAACCGGCGCAAGCGCCGGTTGGTCCATCCATGGAATCGCTTGGAGCTCGGCGTCCTGCCTCGCTACACTTTTGTGACTATTCGTCCGAGGTGGCTGACTATTAAGTCGCTGTCATTGAGTTTTCTAAAAACATCAATCTAATACACCCACGGTTGCATCGATACCTGATAATTTTTGTAGGCTTTTAATTTTTTGATAACAGGTAATTTGATGAGGCGTGGACATTGGGACCTTATTGCGGGACGCTGCGCAACAGGGATGTTGCGCGCGAGCCTACATGGATGTATTCACGGCGCTCCCGCAATAAGGTCCCAATGGCCGCGCCGTTTACCAGATTTAGACTGCTGTAGCCCTGGTTGATGCGAATTAGTGGAGCAGGGTGAAGAGTTTGCGGCGGTATTTTTGTACGCTGGGGTGTTCACCGCCGAGCAGATCAAATAATTCGAGTAGACTGGTGCGGCCGGCGTCATCTTCGAAGCTGCGATCGGTGCGTATAACCGTCAGCAGGCATTCCATAGCATTGTCGTAATCTTCCTGGACGGTTAAATGCCGGCTTTTCTGCAACAGGGCATCGAGATCGTTGGGATTCTGGGCCAGTCGTTGCTCGATATCGTCGAGGTCCGGTAAATCGGCAAGCTGTTCCGCCAGCTTGATTTCGGCGCGCAGCTTGATTGCTGCGTCCAGATTATTGCCCTCGCTATCGAGGCTATCCAGTAACGCTACGGCGCTTTCATCATCGCCTTCGCCGTAAACCATTTGTGCGATCGTGACCTTCAGTTCGGCATTGTCGGGATCTTTGACTAGTGCGTTATTCAGCACTTCGAGCGCTTCTTTGGTATGGCCCTGCTGGTAGGCCATTAAGGCAGCCTGCACCAGTTGGTCAGATTCCGACACGATATGCTTGTCGATCATTGCACGGATGTCCGATTCGGGTACCGCACCCATGCGTTCATCGACGATTTGTCCCTGGTAAAACAACTTCATCGTCGGCAGGCTCTTAATGCCGAAATGCGCGGCCAGTTCCTGTTCCTGGTCGGCATTTACCTTGGCCAGCTCGAACTTGCCGTCATATTCTTCCGCGAGTTTGGCAAGCATCGGCATGATGGTTTGGCAGGGTTGACACCAGTCTGCCCAGAAATCCACCAAAACAGGCTTATTAATCGAATTTTCCAGCACCAGATTCTGGAAATTCTGCATACTGACATTGTGAATATAAGGTGACTCGCTCATAATAGAGAACCTGAAAAAAGATGCGCATTATATCAGGCCGATGGTAATGGATTTCAAGGATTTGAAGTAGCGCGAGCGATTTAAACTCAGGAACCGCCTCATTTGAAAAATCAGTACGACGCCGCCTCGATCGAAGTCCTAACGGGGCTCGATCCGGTCAAGAAACGTCCGGGCATGTATACCGACACTACCCGTCCCAATCACCTTGCTCAGGAGGTGATCGACAACAGTGTCGATGAAGCCATTGCCGGCTTTGCCACGCAAATCGGCGTGATCTTGCACGCCGACCAGTCGCTCAGCGTTATCGATAACGGACGTGGTATGCCGGTTGATATCCACCCGCAACAAAAAATCCCCGGGGTCGAGGTAATTCTCACCAAGTTGCATGCCGGGGGCAAGTTTTCGGACAAGAATTACCAGTTTTCTGGCGGGCTTCATGGCGTTGGCGTTTCGGTGGTCAATGCACTTTCCAAACAGCTCGACGTACGGGTGCGGCGTGACGCTAAGGAATACACGATCGGCTTCGTTAACGGCGATAAAAAAGACGAGCTGAAGCAGACGGGTACCGTTGGCAAGAAAAATTCCGGTACTAGTTTACGTTTCTGGCCCAATCCGAAATATTTCGATAGCCCGGTTTTCTCGGTAACGCGACTGAAACATGTGCTACGCGCCAAGGCGGTGCTTTGTCCCGGCTTGAAGGTAAAATTTTATATCGAAAAGACCAAGGAATCGGTCGAATGGATGTACGAGGATGGGCTTTCCGATTACTTGCTCGCGTCACTTACTGATTACGAGTTATTGCCTGCGCAACCCTTCGTCAATTCGCTCGAGGGCGAGCACGAGGCGGTCGACTGGGCGGTGCTATGGCTGCCGCAGGGCGGAGAATCGATCACTGAAAGTTACGTTAACCTGATTCCGACATCGCAGGGCGGCACCCATGTCAACGGGTTACGAACCGGTATTACCGATGCCATTCGCGAGTTTTGTGAATTTCGCAACCTGTTGCCGCGAGGCGTCAAGATTGCGCCGGATGATGTCTGGGACAAGGTGAGTTATATACTCTCGGTCAAAATGGAGGAGCCGCAGTTTTCGGGGCAAACCAAGGAACGATTGTCATCGCGGGAGACGGCCGCGTTTGTCTCCGGGGTGGCCAAGGATTCTTTTAGCCTGTGGCTGAATCAGCATGCCGATATTGGCGATCAGCTGGCGCAACTGGCCATATCCAGCGCGCAAAGTCGATTGAAAAGCGCCAAGAAAGTGGTGCGCAAGAAAGTCACCAGCGGTCCCGCCCTGCCGGGTAAACTTTCGGACTGCAGCAGCCAGGATGTGGGCCGAACCGAAATTTTCCTGGTCGAAGGAGATTCGGCCGGGGGCTCGGCGAAACAGGCCCGCGATCGGGTGTTTCAGGCGATCATGCCGTTGCGCGGCAAGATTCTGAATACCTGGGAAGTACCGGCTGACCAGGTGCTGGCTTCGCAGGAGGTGCACGATATTTCAGTCGCAATCGGCGTAGAACCCGCATCTGACAATTTATCCAACCTGCGTTATGGCAAAATCTGCATCCTTGCCGACGCCGATTCTGATGGCGCGCATATTGCCACGCTGTTATGCGCCTTGTTTTTGCGGCATTTTAAACCCCTGGTTGAAAAGGGGCATGTCTACGTGGCCAAACCGCCCCTTTATCGAATCGATATCGCCAAGGACAAGTACTACGCTCTCGACGAGGCTGAACGCGATGGTATTCTCGATCGTATTACCGCGGAAAAACGCAAGGGCAAGGTAACGGTAACTCGCTTCAAGGGGCTCGGGGAAATGAATCCGATGCAGTTACGCGAAAGTGCAATTGCGCCTGAAACCCGGCGCCTGGCGCAGTTGACGATAGCCCCCGGAGACAAGACCTTCAAAATCATGGACATGATGCTGGCCAAAAAACGCGCATCGGATCGCAAGGATTGGCTGCAAACCAAGGGAGACCTTGCCGAAATATGAACGAGAACCTGGAACTCAATTACGAGGGCGTTGAGCAACAGCCGCTACATGTTTTTACTGAAAAGGCCTACCTCGATTACTCGATGTACGTCATCCTCGACCGTGCGCTGCCGCATATCGGCGATGGGCTGAAACCGGTACAACGCCGCATTATCTATGCAATGTCGGAACTTGGCCTATCGGCGAGCTCCAAGCATAAGAAATCGGCACGTACCGTGGGCGACGTGTTGGGTAAGTATCATCCGCATGGCGATAGTGCTTGCTACGAGGCGATGGTGCTGATGGCGCAGGCGTTTTCTTACCGCTATCCGCTGATCGATGGACAGGGTAACTTTGGTTCTCCCGATGATCCCAAGTCGTTTGCCGCGATGCGTTATACCGAATCGAGGCTGTCTGATTTTGCACGTGTATTGCTGCAGGAACTTGGGCTGGGCACAGTTGACTGGGTCCCGAATTTCGATGGCACCATGGAAGAACCTTCATTATTGCCTGCACGCCTGCCGCATATCCTGCTCAATGGGACTACCGGTATTGCGGTCGGCATGGCCACCGACCTGCCACCACATAACCTGCGTGAAATAGCCACGGCCTGCATCATGTTGCTGGACAAGGCCAGGACCACGCTGGATGACTTGCTGAAGAAGGTTAAAGGTCCGGATTATCCAACCGAGGCGGAAATTATTACCCCGCAGGACGAGTTGCGCAGCTTGTACGAAAGCGGCCACGGATCGATACGTATGCGCGCGGTATACGAACGTGAAGATGGCGATGTTATCGTTACCGCGTTACCGCACCAGGTTTCAGGCGCACGGGTCATGGAACAGATCGCACAGCAGATGCTGGCCAGGAAATTACCCATGGTGGACGACTTGCGTGACGAGTCTGATCATGAAAATCCGACCCGACTGGTTATCGTGCCACGCTCTAACCGTGTCGACGTGGAAGCCTTGATGGGGCATCTGTTCTCGACCACCGATCTGGAGCGCACCTATCGCGTCAATATGAACATGATCGGTACCAACGGTCGACCGCAGGTGAAGAACCTGAAGCAGATTCTGCAGGAGTGGATTGCTTTTCGAATAACCACGGTGCGCCGTCGTTTGCAATGGCGACTCGATAAGGTCGATAAGCGCCTGCATGTCCTCGAGGGCCTGTTGATCGCGTTTTTGAATCTCGATGAAGTGATACGAATCGTGCGCTACGAGGATGAACCTAGGGCAGTGCTGATCAAGACCTTCAAGATCAGTGATATCCAGGCCGAGGCGATTCTCGAAACCAAGCTGCGCCACCTGGCCAAGCTCGAAGAAATGAAGATTCGTGCAGAACAGGAAGAACTCAGTGCCGAGAAAAAAGAGCTTGAAACATTGCTCAAATCCGATCGTCGAATCAAGACCTTGATCAAGAAGGAAATTCAGCAAGATGCGGAAACCTATGGCGATGACAGGCGCTCC
>Ga0265303_10000619_pt1 | contig 20347 bp, 20 predicted proteins | sample Helome_2_FD_192494 | JGI IMG/M metagenome (GOLD analysis project Ga0265303, IMG submission 192494) | Marine sediment microbial communities from subtidal zone of North Sea - Hel_20160317 (Illumina Assembly) | ecosystem: Environmental > Aquatic > Marine > Subtidal zone > Sediment ... | reverse complement strand
CAGCACCTGCTGTTAGATGTGGGGCTTTCTGGCAACTCAGACATCCAGGGACTCAGCTGCCAACGGATAAGTACACGGGTAAACGTCTCTTAATGGCTGACAGCGCCAGTTCGCTCGGATGGCACTCGCCGAGCGCCTGCTGCATACGACACAGACGATCGAGGTCGTCATGAATTAAGACGCCTGGTCAGCCGTTGCGGGAAGGTCCAGGCCGCGGAGGTGAACTGCTACCGGGCAAAATTGTAGCGGATCGCCGCGTACAGGTTGGTGTTGTCCTGGAACTGACCGAAAAACGTGTGCTTCTCGTCGCCGAAGAACCAGTTGGCACCGCCCTCCAGGGTCCAGTGATCGTCCACGGAAAAGGTCGCGCTCGGCCTAACATAGCCATCGTCATCCGACGGTGAATAAAACACAAACAATGACAGTCGCAGGTTCTGATCCAGCACCAGCCGGGTCAGGCGCGTGGTCACCAGATGCCGGTTGCGGTCCTGCGACGGATTGCCCGGCGGCAGACTGTCGCGATAGTTGCCGTAGTCCTGCATACGTTCCAGGTAATACTGCAGGCCGAGCGTCAGGTCGCGGGCCAGTTCCTGACGATAGCCGGCGAGAACGCGGAGCTCGCTGTTGCGTATCCCGGGATCGTCGCCGTCGCGGTCGTCTCTGGAGTCGTAGTAACCGATCTCGAGATTGCCGATGCCGGCGCCCAGCGGCCCCTCGACGCTGGCACCGACCACCGACAGCGCGGGGAAGATGCCGTTGCCGTTGGTCAGGTCGAAACCCGCCGGGCTCTTCCAGTAGCCGCGGTATCCATAGGCCGCAAACTGATAACCGAACAGCTGACGGTGCAGGCGCAGCGCGAACTCATCATCATGCCACCATTGGTCCGGGACGTCGGTGTGCAGGTTGTCGTCTTCACCCACCGGGCGATTCTCGAACGGATTGAAAAAAGACAGCCGGTCACCGTCGATATAGCGGTCCGGCTCGAAGCGCGGCGTGTAGACCAGATCCAGATCGACAAAGTCCGAGAACAGCGCCAGCTTCACCGCGGTAGAGGGGGCCTTGAGGTATTCCACCTCGCGACCGATCAGAAACGACACCCAGTCCTTGGGAAACAGATCGTTGATAAATATGAGATCGCCAGTCCCCCAGGTCAGGACCTGGCGGCCGGCCTTGATATCGGCCTGCTGGCTCACGCGGAAGGCCAGGCTGGCCTCGCGCAGATCGACATAGCCCTCGCCGTTTGTTTGATCCAGGCCATGCTGTTCCTGGTCCTGCACGGCGTCGAGCAGAAAGTCCGTGGTCAGTCTCGCGGTCACCCGCTCGTCGGCATGCTCCAGGCGCAGCTGCAGGCGGGTCTCGCCGAGCGTCGCCTGGTCTTGGTTCGGATCGTCCTGGGTGCGTATGCCGGACCGCCCCTCCCAAAAGCCCGCCAGCGTGAGATCGGGCCACAGCGCGGAATCCGTCTCGTCGACGGCGTCGGCGTTGCCGGCCGCGGGCGACGCCGTACCCAGTCCACCCAGACCCTTGGGCAGCGCCGGGGGCGCACCCCAGACGCCGCTGCAGACCAGGACGAGCGCGATACCTAGGCAGCGGACGATCACTTCAGATAGCTCACCGGGGGATGACGCAGGTATCGCTCGGAGAAGATCCCCTCGGGCAGACCGAGATCGTAGGCCACCCGGTCGAAGGCCAACACCGTCTTGCCGCCATCGCGCAGATCATTCATGCGCGATTTCATCACCGTCGGGTGCCCCTGGATGGTGGCGACCTCGAGGACCTCGTACTCGCGATACTTGCGGTCCTGCGCATCGAAGTATTCGACGCGCACCGGAACGAAGCTCTCGCGGTGGATCCACATGGTGAAACGCGAGAAGTCCACCTGCTTCGGCTGCTTGGGCACATTGTCCAGGACATAGTAATCGTCCGTGGTCGCGATCAGCCTGTGACGGTCCTCGTTGATGCTGCGGCCGGAGATATCTTCGTAGCAGAAATCCGAGCCGAGAAAACTGGTGCGCTTGTCGCCGGCCGCGATGCGTTTGACCAGGTCCAGCGCGGGCAGATAGAGCCAGCGGTCGTCATCGCGCTCAGGATTCTTCCAGACCATGAAGACGGTGTTCTTTACATCCGCCGGATACTTGATGTGGACGAAGTATTTCTGCTGCGCGACGCCCTCACCCGCATCCTCGTCCTGATCCCGGCGCAGGATCAGGAAGCGGCGGTTACGCACGCGATCCTGGCCGTCGGTGATGGTCATGGTCACGCGCGCCTTGCCATCGTCGCCCTGGTAATAGGCCACCTGCTCGGTGCGTTGCACGATCTCCTCCACCGTCAGGCCGTCGGCCAGCGCACCGCCGCCGACCATCAGCAGCGCCAGCATGGCGCCCAAGCCCCCAAAGCTTTTCATCCGCATCCCGTTCATCATTACTGCTCCTTACTGCTTTCGTTATCGCCGGACCCAAGCGCAGCATCTGCCTGCGCGACCTGCCGGCGCCGGCGCGCCAACGGCTGGCACAACAGGCCGGCGCCGATCAACGCGGCCAGCAGTGCCCACCCGAGGGTACGCAGCGAGACACCGGCGAACTGATACAGATTCAACAGCACGATGCCCACCAGCGCCAGCGACAATAGCGTGCAGGTCAAATAGTTGCAGGTCATGCGGCAACCCTCGCTGCGTGGAAACAACCAGGGCTCCAGCACCCGGATCAGTGCCGGCAGCAGCACCAAGGTGGCCGCGCCGGAGGCGATCAGGATGGCAGCGATCAACGCACCGACCGTCTGATAGGGTACCAGCGGCGCCAGCAGAAGCGGCAGAAAACCCAGCGAGACCACCAGGCCGTTGCGGGTGATCGCGCGCGCCGGCGCGCCGAATACCGGTCCGGCCGCCGCTTTCCAGGAACCCCGCTCGGTCGCCAGTATCCGCGCACGCACCAGGAAGTGGATCGCAAAGTCGACCGCCAGGCCGAGCGACAGCGAGGACAGCACCGCCACCGGCATGTCGTAGTCCTTGCCGATCAGGCCGATGATGCCGTAGATGGAGCCGATCGTCATGGTGAGCGGGATCATCGACAACAGCGCCCAAAGGCCCGAGCGCAGCATCACCAGCATCATCAGAAACACGATCAGAAAGCTGCCGAGAAAGGCGCGCAGCATGCCGGTGACCATCCGTTCCTGCCACACCATGTTGATATAGGTGAGACCATACCAGCGGGCCTCAAGCCCCGCCGGCGGTCGATGCGCTGCCAGGTAACGGTCGACGCTGTCCACCACGCGCGTCATGTCCAGATTGTCGCCACTGTTCATCTGCACCCAGATGCTGGCGCGACGAAAATCCGGGGTGACGAAATGCCAGAGATCCTGCGGGCGGTGGCTGTTCTGGAATACCAGCAGGGTCTGGGCGACCGCTGCAGCCGAATCAGGGATACGAAACTGCGCCTCCTCGCCGAGCAGCAGCTCACGGTGCACGGTCTTGACGATATCCACCACCGAGTTGGTTTTGCCGACGCTGCCGGTGGCCGCCAGCGCATCCTGCAGACCCACCAGATAGGCCAGCACCTCGGGCTGCTTGAACACCTGCAGACGCAGGCGCTCGGCGGCGACAAACTCCGCTGCCTGTTCCCATGCGTCGCCCATCACACCCTGTGCCGCCATCAGCCGCCCCTGCACGAACTCATCCAGCGCGTTCAGTGCCTCGCTGTCGTTCCTGCCGGCACGCGCCAGGCCGACGGCCTCGCGCTGCAAATCGGTCAACACCTGCTGCTGCTCTGGACCAGACGGCGCCTGTTCTGCCCTCCATTCCGCAAGGCGTTCAAGTATGTTGCTGCCGTCGTCGGGCGTCAGGCTCAGGTAGGCCATATAGGTGCCGCCAAAGTGCTCATTAAGCACCGCGTCGGCGACCCGAATCTGATGTGACTCCGCGAACCAGCGGATGGGATTGTCATTGATGACGATGCGCGTGATGCCATAGACGGAAATGGCGCTGCCGACAACGGTGAGCAGCAGGATCGGCCTTGCCCAGCGGAAGGTCTGGTCACCGAGCCAGTGCAGCAGCCGCGCCATCAGGGGATTGCGCGACGGGCCACCCGGACCGCCCGGCATGCCGAACCCCTGCAGAGAGGCCTCCGGCATGCGCATGATGTAGGCGGGGATGAAGGTAATGGTGAGCAGCCAGGCCAACATGACGCCGAAGGCCACGAACAGGCCGAACACCTGGACCGGCGGGATGGGTGCGAGCGCCAGGGAGGCGAAACCGGCCGCGGTCGTGAGTGAGGTATAGAGCATCGGTTTGTAGAGATCGCGCATGACCCGCTCGATGGTCGTGCGCCGGTCGCTGGTCTCCTGATAGCGGTCGAAGAACTGCGATAGGATGTGCACCGAGTCCAGCACCGCGATCGGCATAATGAAAATCGGGATCATGGAACTCATGATGTGGACGGTGTGGCCGGTCACGATTAACAGGCCCATGGTGCAGATCACCGATACCATCGCGATGATCATCGGCGACACGACCAAGGACAGCTTGCGGAAGAAGAACCACATCAGCAGGAAGATGATCAACATCGACAGCGGCGCGGAGATCGCCATCTGAATGAACATCTCGACCCCGAAGTTATCCTCGGCGACCGGCAGGCCGGTGATGAAGTAACGCTCGTCACCCTCGAGCTCGGCGATGCGATCACGCAACTGGGTATAGGTGCGGTAGGTCAGGTGTTTGCTGCTGAGCGGCAGATACAGGCTCAGGGCCTTGGCATCCTCCGACACCACCGTGCCCTTGAGAAAGGGGATCTTCAACGCCCGATCGCGTACCACCTCCGCCTCTTGCTGGGTGGTCGGTGCCGCGGGCATCAGCCAGTCGAAGCGAACGGTACCGAGCCCGTCTTGCTCTATGTTGTCCAGCGTCGAGGGAGCGAGGATGTCCTGCTCGATCACGCCGCCTATACCATCGGGCGCCGCATCATCAGGCCAGCGCAGGGTCTTGGCGTACTCGGTCAGGGCATACACATTGCCGAGGGTCTGCGGATTGAATACGCCGGCGGGATGCGTCTCGTTCACCACACCGACGACCACCATGTCGTAGATGGAGAAGGCGCGTTTCATCCGGTTGTGGAATACCCGCACCGCCTCGTCCTGAGACAGCATGTTCTCCGGATCGGTATCCACCTCCAGCGCGGCCAGCGGAGAGAACACCTGGGGCCAGATACTGGGCAGTGCCGCCAACAGCGCCAGCACGAGCGCAAGCAGCGTAGTGACCCGGATCACCAATCCGGGGTGGCCCAGCGCAAATCGAATGATCGGTTGAGTCGGCTGGTCGTTCGCTTCGGCGCGCGTCATCCCCTTGGCCCCCCGCAGGTCGATACCCGCTTATTGGCTGTTCCCTAGCCCGACCGTAAGTCGAAAAGTCGATGTCGGCTGGAGACCTCTTGAACGCATGCAGTAAGACCGCACAAGTGCCCGGTTAGTATAGTTCCTATTTGGGACTCAGTGCGGAGCGCCTGTACCGGTAGGCGGACTTGCAGGGCGCCGCATTGCGTAAGCGCAACTACTTACGCAGCCCGAGCGGCGCAATGTGCGCGAAGAATAGCCAAAATGATTTAATAAGGTCCTATCATTTGTTGTACTTTGCGGATCCACACTGGATATCGGAGCACTCAGGAAAAGGCGGCTTCAATATTCGTCGCTAAATTCAGAAAAGGCTGGAAATGGCAGCTTCTGGCTGCGAACAGCCGCATGTTCAAGGCGATTGAACTGACGATATCTTGCCGGCCCTGGCGATCAAGACACAGGACGTGGTGTCAGCTTGCGGGTGAACTCACTCACGACTGCGAAAGCCGCATTTGAAGAAGATTTGTCTCTGCCGGCTCGAACGAAGCCCCGGTTGCTGCGCCCGGCCAGAATGGCCGACAGGAAGCTTAACCGGGAAATCACGATAAGCGCGATGACGAAGGTCATGGCGAAGTTGTCAAAGGTGAACACGGGGTCTCTCCTCGATCAATTGCGGTGTCGCTCCCCCTCACTCCTCTTTGTCCTCAACCGTTTTTGTACCGGTTGCTGACGGGATCGGCTTTTCCACCTTCTTTTTCGGCCGGGCATTGCCTGGAATCATCGGGTCGTCATCATCCATCAGGATACGATGCGCCGGCCCCTCCAGGTCGTCGTATTGCCCCGTCCGCACAGTCCACAGGAAGAACGCGATAGCGATCGCCATGAGGCCGACAGCCAAGGGGATCAGCAGATACAGAATCGACACGATCTAGTCCCCCTTCAGTCTGAGTGCATTGAATACCACGACCAGCGAACTGAACGACATCCCGATAGCCGCCATCCACGGCGCCACCAGGCCGGCCGCCGCCAGAGGCACAGCCGCCACATTATACAGAATCGCCCATGCCAGATTCTGCTTGATCACAGCGCGGGTGGCGCGCGCCTTGTGTACACCCTCGGCCAGCACGGTAAGGCGTTCCGACAGCACCACCATGTCGGCGCTCGCATGCGCCAGCTGGGCGCCCTGCCCCATCGCGATCGACACATCGGCACCGGCAAGCACCGGCGCGTCGTTTACACCGTCGCCGATCATGGCCACGAGGTGACCGGAAGCCTGCAGTTCGCGTACCCGTGCCAGTTTGTCATCAGGCCGCATGCCCGAGCGCGCCCTTGGGATGGCGAGTTCGCCGGCAACCCGACTGACCGCGCCGGCGGCATCACCGCTGAGGATCTCGAGCTCGAGCCCGAGATCACGCAGATTCCGCATGGCCGCCACGGCATCTGCTCGCAACTCGTCACGCAGCTGGAACCTGGCCAGGATCCCGTCTTCGTCGCCCAAAAGTACCTGGGTCGCATCGCTGGCCCCCACCTCGGGTACCGAAACGCCACTGAGTTGCGAAACATACCCGGGATTGCCGATCCGATAGCGGCGGCCTTCCACTTCGCCCTGCATCCCCTGACCGGGCAGCGCCGTCATATCCACCACGCGGAGTGACGACACAGCATGCGCCGACAGCACCTTGGCGACGGGATGTTCCGAGCCGCTCTCCAGTGCGGCGGCAAGCGCCAGACAACGCTCCCGATCGGCCCGCTCGGGGGCCAGCAGCTCCAGATCGGAAAGCTGCAGGATTCCGCGCGTCAGCGTGCCGGTCTTGTCGAACAGCACATGACTCACCTGGGCCAAAGTCTCCAGCGCATGCCCGCGCGTTGTCAGCAGGCCCATCCGGGTCAGGGCGCCCGAGGCCGCGGTAACGGCTGTCGGCGTGGCGAGCGACAGTGCACAGGGGCAGGTTACGACCAGTACCGAGAGCGTAATCGCAAAGGCATGTTCGGGGGCCTGGATCGCCCAGTACATCGCGACCAGAGTGGCGATCAGCAACAACACGGCAACGAACCAGCCAGCGACATGATCGGCTAACTGCGCGATGCGCGGCTTCTCGGCCTGGGCGCGATCGAGCAGGCGCACGATCGCCGACACCAGGGTGTCCTCCCCGACCTTGTCGACCGTCAGAACCAGCGGGCTCTCGACATTGACGCTGCCGCCGACAAGCTCGTCACCGGCCTCGCGCGGGCGCGGCAGACTCTCACCAGTCAGCAGCGACTCGTCGACCGAGCTCCGCCCTTCGCTGACCACGCCGTCCGCCGGAATGGTTTCCCCCGGACGTACCAGAACCCGGTCACCGGGCGCCAGCTCCGACACCGCCACCACGGCCTCACCCCTGTCGGTCAGCCGCGTGGCCGTGGCCGGCAGCAGCTTGACCAGTTCCTCGGCCGCCTCGCCGGCACGATGACGCGCGCCCATCTCCAGATAACGGCTGGTCAGCAGGAAAAAGGCGAACATGCAGACCGAGTCATAGTAGACCTCGGCACCGCCAAAGGCTGTCGACCAGACGCTGGCGGCGAAGGCGCCGCCGATCGCCAGCGAAACCGGCACCTCCATACTCAGATGACGACGCCGCAAGTCGCGCCAGGCGGTGGTGAAGAAACCGGCTGCGGAATAGAAAACCACCGGAAGGGTCAGGATAAGACTGATCCAGCGCATGAAGGTGCGCATACCCGGGTCCATACCGCTGTAATCGCCCGCGTACATCGCGATCGCCAGCATCATGACCTGCATGGCACCCAGGCCGGCTACCGCCAGGCGTCGCAAGGCGGCCGATTTCTCCTTCTTCTGAACCGCCTCCTGGCGCCCGGGGTCGAACGGGTGGGCGACATAGCCGATCTCGGTTATCGCCTTGAGGATATCGGACAGGTGGATCCGGCTGTCATCCCAACGCACCCGGGCACGATGGGTACTGTAGTTGACCGAGAAATCAGCCACTCCGGGCAGCGCATTGACATGCCGTTCGTTGAGCCAGATGCAGGCTGCACAGGTGATCCCCTCGAGGATCAGCGAGGCCGTCTTGTGCTCGGCATCACCCGCCTGCACGAAGCTCTGCTGGAGTGCCGGCTGATCGTACAGCTCAAAACGCTGCAGTTGCTCCGGTACGAGGTCTTCGGGTTTGCGCGACGGCGTCTCGCGATGATCGTAGAACGAGGTCAGGCCACCATCGACGATGGCCTGGGCCACAGCCTGACAGCCATGACAGCACATGCCACGCGGCTTGCCACCGATATCGACCTGGTAGTCGGCCCCTTCGGGCACGGGCAGGCCGCAGTGGTAGCAGCTATGCGTCGCGTCCGTCATGTCCGTCCCGGGCCCAGCCCGGGTGCAACCGTTGCAAAGCCCAATACAAAAGGTGGTCAGGCCCTAATCGATCAACCACATGAGATGCGGCACATAGTGATCGACCAGAAGCAGCGCGAACAGCGCCATCAGATAGATGATGGAGTAACCGAATGTCCGCATGGGCATGCGGTCATCGTCGTCGCGGTACAGGCGCACCGCGTAGTAAAGGAAGCCGAGCCCAAGCACCATGGCACCACCCAGATACAGGCCGCCACTCATCCCGTAACCGTATGGCAGCAGGGTCACCACCAGCAGCAAAACGGTGTACAGCAGGATTTGCAGGCGCGTGTAGTCCTTGCCATGGGTCACCGGCAACATGGGCATGTCCACTTTGCGATATTCCTCCGCACGATGGATCGCCAGGGCCCAGAAATGGGGGGGTGTCCAGGTGAAGATGATCAGGAACAGCAGCATAGCGCCCGGGTCGACGCTACCGGTTACCGCGGTCCAACCCAGCAAGGGCGGCGCGGCGCCGGCGGCCCCGCCAATCACGATATTTTGCGGCGTGGCGCGTTTGAGATACATGGTGTAGATCACCGCGTAACCGATCAGAGACAGAAAAGTCAGCAGTGCGGTCAGCGGATTGACCAGCAATGCCAGCATCGCCATGGCGATCAGACCGATAATCGCCGAAAACAGCAGGGCATCGCGGGTACTCACGGCCCCCTGTGGCAACGGCCGGCCACGGGTGCGCCCCATGATCGCATCGATCTTCTGGTCGACCACATGGTTGATGGCTGCCGCTGACCCGGCGGCCAGCCCGATACCCAGGGTACCGAAAACCAGTGCATCCAGCGGCACCATACCCGGCGCCGCCAGCAGCATGCCGACCACCGCCGTGAACACAATGAGCGCCACCACATTGGGTTTGCAAAGCTCGAGGTAATCCCGCCACCCCGCGTGCGTCGTTTTCAGTGCTGTTGTCGCCATAATCGGAAATTCAAATAAACCATAGAAATAAGTAGTAACGCTGCCGCGCCATTGTGTGCCGTGGCGACCCCAAGAGGCAAATGCAAGAGCACGTTGCCGATCCCGAGCCCCAGTTGCAGCAGCAAGAGCCCCCCGACCAGGACCGCCGCACCCCGCAGCCCCCCACCGGAGCGCAGGAGCGCCAATACCAACCACCCCAGATACAACAGGGTCACCAGCGCCCCGATCCGGTGGGTGATATGAATGGCCGTGCGCGCCGGATGCTCCAGCACGCCGTACTCATAATTGACGCCCAGCCCCCGCCACATCACGAAGGCCTCGCCGAAGTCCATCTCCGGGGCCCAGCTTCCCTGGCAGGTCGGGAAATCAAGACAGGCCAGGGCGGCGTAATTAGAGCTGGTCCAGCCACCGAGTGCAATCTGCGCGACCAGAATCAGCAGGCCGATGGCCGCCGCTCCACGCCACTGGCCGGAGACGGTCACCGGGCGGCGTCTGCGCACGCGCAGGGCCAGCAGCACCAGCAGACTGAATGTTGCGAAACCGCCCAGAAGATGCCCCATGACGACAACAGGTTTCAGCAGCAGGGTAACGGTCCACATGCCGAGGGCGGCCTGAAAGATCACCAGCAGCAACAGAAAGCTGGGCAGCCAGACCGGCTGATCCGGATCACCGCGCCGACGCACCCACGACCAGATCGCAATGAGTAGGATGGCCAGCCCCAGGGTTCCGGCAAAATAGCGATGGATCATCTCCTTCCAGCCCTTTTCCGGCTCCAGCGGACGCTGATCCAGATAGGACCTGTCGGTCACCTGCTCGGCGGTATCGGGGACCGTCAGCTGACCGTAGCAACCGGGCCAGTCCGGGCAGCCCAGACCGGCATCCGCGAGGCGTGTATAGGCGCCCAGCACGATGACCGCGAAGGCCAGAAAACAGGTGAATACGATGAAACTGCGATAGGCCATCAAAACTTACCCAATCTGCGAGATCTTCAGCAGCTTCTGCAGATCCCTCATCATCCCCTTGGCCGAAACCCCGAGGTCGTAATACATCATCAGATTCCCCAGCGGGTCGACCAGGAAATACTGCTCCCCCGCGGGGCCAAAGCCCTCACCACGAAACTGCTGCAGCAGGGACCCCGCTTGTTCGTCACGCACCACCCAAATCAGATCCGGCTGGTCTTCCGCCAGACGCCTTTCCAGTGCCGCCGGCGGCTGCTGCGTAAGCACCAGCAGGCGCTGTACCCGCTGGATGTCCTTGCTCATCGCGATGCGTATCTGACGCGTCAGATAAAGCTGCTGCTCACAGCGTTCGTCACAATCTCCGGGCGCGAACAGAACGTATGTCCAGCGTCCACGCAAATCCCCCTCCCCCAGCGCCGTCCCGTCAGGCTTTCCCAGCCCGAGCAACTGCAGTGGCCGCGCCGGGGCAACCAGGGTTCCGGCATTGGTCGTCGCGCCGGCACCCTGTTCGCCGAGGTATTTCCAGGCCACCCATGCCGAGACCGGCGGCAACAGGAACAGTACCCAGATCAACACCAGTTGGGTCCGACTGCGGCTCGCCCGAGGAGATTCAGGCCTGGACACTTTTTTCTCCGTCTCCACCATTGCGGCGCGTATTCACGCCGACATAAATAATCAGCAGCGCGACTGCCAGGCCAAACCACTGCACGGCATAGCCCAGGTGTTTTTCCGGTCCCATCTCGGGGATGGGCGACCAGTCATACTGCAGACCACCGGCCTGGCCGTCGTCGATCACCAGCGCATAGGGCAGCAGATCCATGCCGCGGGCGACGCCAAGCGCGGCGATGTCGAGTGACTGAACGAGTACCTTGTCGGCCACGCTCTGCAGCGGCACCTCACCGACGATCAGAGCCACGGACGCCGGAGAATCCAGTCGCCCCGACAGACTGACCACTTCCTCCGACAGAGGGAGTGAAGGCAGAAACTCACGCGAGGCACCCACCGCCACCCAGCCCCGATTGATCAGCAGCCTTGGCCGGTCGTCGCCGTCCAAGACAAAGGGCGTAAACACATGGTAACCGGCCTGGCCGCGATAGATCCGGTTGTCGAGCAGCCACTGTTGTTGCGGCACATAGTACCCGCGCGCCTCAGCCGCACGATAACGGTCCGACTCGGCAAGCGTGGCCTGACTTCCGAGTGTCAGAGGCGCGATGATATCGCTCGCCGCATGCTGCTCTTCCATCTCCTGCTTGGCCCCGGCGCGATTGGTCTGCCAATAGCCCAGACTCAGCAATATCGGAAACACCAGTAAAAATGCAACGCTGGGCCAGAAAGCGGGGACAAATCGGTAGGGGCCGAGCCTGATGGACGGGATTTTCATGCGTTGCCCGGCTGCTATACTGCGGCGGCTACCGAAGAGGGATAAGTCGTCGTGTGGATCAAGGTCATCATCGTACTCGTTTTCATCGGCATCGTAGCCAGTCTTGCATCAGGTCTCTTCTCTCTGGTCAACGACAAGGGTGACTCGCGCCGTACCCTGCGCGCACTTACCATGCGCATCGGCCTGTCCATAGGGCTGTTCGTATTCCTGATGATCCTGATCGGGTTAGGGGTAATCGAACCGCATGGCGTCTATCCCGAACCGCCGGCAGGCGCCACGACGCAGGAATAAGACCTGAACCGGCCAGCGTGGGTGGCCGGTTGAGAAGGCCGGATCCGGTCTACCGGACCCGGCCTGCACGTCACAACACGTAGACGAAGATAAACAGGCCCAGCCAGACCACGTCAACGAAGTGCCAGTACCAGGCGACGCCCTCGAAGGCGAAGTGGTTCTCCGGCGAAAAATGCCCCTTGGCGGCGCGCAGCGTGATCACAAGCAGCATGATTGTGCCCATGGTCACGTGAAAACCGTGGAAACCCGTGAGCATGAAAAACGTCGATCCGTAGATCCCCGAACCCAAGGTCAGGTTGAGGTCCTGGTACGCATGGATGTACTCGTAGGCCTGGAACCCGAGGAAGATCGCGCCCAATGCCACCGTCGCCGCCAGCCAGAGGACCGTTTTGCTCTGGTCATTGGCCTTCAAAGCCCAGTGGGAGATGGTGATGGTGACACCCGAGGTCAACAGCAAGAGCGTGTTGATCGCAGGAATACCCCAGGCACCCATGGTCTGGAATTCTCCACCGACATTACCCGGCCCGTTGGTCGGCCAGGATTCGCCGAAGGCACTCCAAAGATACTGATGGGTTGAAAAATCCTCACCCAGCAGCCAGGGGACGGACAGCACACGTGCATAGAACAGCGCGCCAAAGAAGGCGGCAAAGAACATGACCTCGGAAAAGATGAACCACATCATCCCCTGACGGAACGAACGATCGACCTGATCGTTGTAGACGCCTTTCAGGCTCTCATTGATGACGGTGCCGAACCATCCGAACATCATGAACGCCACCATGGCCAGGCCAAGATACAGAAGCGCCTGCCCCGAGGCATTGCCATTGAACCAGTTGGCCGCCCCGACCACGCCCACCGTCAGCGCAACGCTGGCGACGATCGGCCAGTGACTGCCATGTGGCACGTAATAATGCTGATCACCCGTGTGTGCCATGTCTCCCCCTAAGTTTCTATAATCTTATCATTGGTTAAAAACAGATCTGCAGGTTCACTGGACCATGCAGACATCATTTCATCGCGACCTGCGACACATCGAACACCGTATAGGCCAGGGTCAGTGTACCGATGTCCCTGGGCATATTCGGATCAACGATGAACCGCAGCGGCATGTCCTTTGTCTCGCCGGCAGCCAGCGGCTGCTGATTGAAACAGAAGCACTCGGTCTTGTTGAAGTAACGACTGGCCTTTCCGGGCGCCACGCTGGGAACCGCCTGTCCGACCATGTCGCGCCCGGTCGGGTTATGCGCCGTAAAACTGGTTGAGTACAGCTTGCCCGGATGGACCTGCATGCTGGCAACCACGGGGCCAAACTCCCAAGGCATCCCGAGATTGTTGTTGGCGATGAACTGCACGGTCACCGTACGCGACATATCGGGCTCATACCGGGCGGTAATCTCGGCCTCGTCGATGCGACCGGTCTTGCCGTTGAGACCGGTGATTTCACAGAACACATCGTACAAAGGCACCAGTAGATAACCGAACCCGAACATGGCCACCGCGACGAGCGCGACGCGGGTGAAGGAACGGCCGTTGCTCATTTGCCGAGTATCCGCCATCCCCTCAGCTCCCTTTGCCCATCGCGAGATAGATGCCCACCAGGAAAAATCCGAACGCGATCAGCCCCAGTATGAGGGCCAGACGGATATTGGACTTGGATCTGTCGTTTGCTTCTTGCATAGCCGGTTCGCCGGTCGCCCCCATCCACCGACGGGGGTGACCCGATCATCACTTGATCTCGGGGGCCTCGGTGAAGCTGTGATAGGGAGGCGGCGACGTCAGGGTCCACTCGAGACCATGCGCACCTTCCCACACCTGATCGGTCGCCTTCTCACCGCCCTTGATGGTCTTGTACACGAGGTAGGCGAACATCAGCTGAGAAAGACCGAACACGAAACCACCGATCGAAGAGATCACGTTCCAGTCGGTGAACTGGATCGAGTAATCAGGGATGCGGCGTGGCATGCCCGCCAGACCCAGGAAGTGCTGCGGGAAGAACAGCACGTTGACCGAGACGGTCGAGATCCAGAAATGCATCTTGCCCATCTTCTCGTCGTACATGTTGCCGGTCCACTTCGGCAGCCAGTAGTAAGCCGCCGCCATGATCGAGTAGATCGCGCCGGTCACCAGTACGTAGTGGAAGTGCGCCACGACGAAATAGGTATCGTGATACTGGAAGTCAGCCGGCGCGATTGCCAGCATCAGCCCGGAGAATCCACCGATGGTAAACATGATGATGAAGCCGATCGCGAACAACATAGGCGTTTCGAAGGTCATGGAGCCCTTCCACATGGTCGAGACCCAGTTGAACACTTTCACCCCGGTAGGCACTGCGATCATCATGGTCGCGTACATGAAGAAGAGCTCGCCCACCACCGGCATACCCACCGTAAACATGTGGTGCGCCCAGACGATGAACGACAGGAAGGCGATGGAAGCGGTTGCATAAACCATCGAGCTGTAGCCGAACAGCGGCTTGCGCGCGAAGGTCGGAATGATTGCCGACACGATGCCGAAGGCCGGCAGGATCAGGATGTACACCTCGGGGTGACCGAAGAACCAGAAGATGTGCTGGAACATGACCGGGTCACCACCGCCGGCCGCACTAAAGAAGCTGGTGCCGGCAAACTTGTCGGTCAGCAGCATGGTCACCGCACCCGCCAGAACCGGCATGGTGGCAATCAGCAGGTACGCGGTAATCAGCCAGGTCCACACGAACAGCGGCATCTTCATCAGGGTCATGCCCGGCGGGCGCATGTTGAGGATGGTCACCACGACATTGATGGAGCCCATGATCGATGAGATACCGGCCAGGTGGATAGCGAAGATCAGGAACGGGAAGCCGTCACCCATCTGCAGCGAAAGCGGCGGGTACAGGGTCCAGCCACCGGCCGGGCCGCCGCCGTCCATGAAGAAGGTCGACAGCAGCAGCGAGAACGCGAACGGCAGGATCCAGAATGAGAAGTTGTTCATCCTGGGCAGCGCCATGTCCGGCGCACCGATCATCATCGGGATCAGCCAGTTCGCCAGGCCGGTAAAGGCCGGCATGACCGCACCGAAGATCATGATCAGCGCATGCACCGTGGTCATGGAGTTGAAGAACTGCGGATCGACGACCTGCAGGCCCGGCTGGAACAGTTCGGCACGGATCACCATGGCCATGGCGCCACCGACGAAGAACATGACCAGGGCGAACAGCAGGTACAGGGTCCCGATGTCCTTGTGGTTGGTGGTGGTCACCCACCGCATCAGGCCCTTGGCCGGCCCGTGATCGTGGTGATCGTCGTGAGTTGCTGTAGCGGTACTCATCTTGAAGACTCTCCTGATAGCTTCTTAACGGGCTGCCTTGATCGCAGCGGGTTGAATGATGCTTGCAGCGTTACCCCAGGAGTTACGCTGATAGGTCAACACGGCAGCCATATCGGCGTCGTTGAGGATGTCGCGGTACGAGGCCATCGCGGTACCCGGCTTGCCGTTCAGTACCAGGCTGACATGACCGGCGGCTTCACCGGTGGCAATCGGGCTGCCGACGATGGACGGGAATGCCGGCGGCAGGCCCTGACCATTCGGCTGATGGCAGGCCGCGCAGTTGGTGTTGTAGACCTGTTCACCCTTGGCCATCAGTTCGTCTTTGGTCCACTCGCGATCGGCAGATGCTGCAGCGGCCGCGGCGGCACCCTGCTGTTCGGCGACCCACTTGGCGTAGTCTTCCGGCGCCTTGGCCACCACCACGATCGGCATGAATCCGTGGTCCTTGCCGCACAATTCGGCGCACTTGCCGCGATAAGTTCCGGGCTCGTCGACCTGCGTCCAGGCCTCGTTGACGAAGCCGGGGATTGCATCCTTCTTCCAGCCGAGATCCGGCACCCACCAGGAATGGATGACATCAGCCGCGGTCAACAGAAAACGCACCTTTTTGCCTGTTGGAATGACCAGGGGGTTGTCCACTTCCATCAGGTAATTGTCGCCAAACTGGCTTAGATCGGTATCGGCCCCGAGCATGCGCGCCTGGTTGTGGTCCGGGTGCAGGGAGCTGATGAAGGAGACGCCCGCACCCTCACCGTCCACGTAGTCGTATTTCCATTTCCACTGAATACCGGTGACCTTGACGGTCATATCGGCGTCGCTGGTGTCCTCCATGGCCAGCAGGGCGCTGGTGGCGGGAATGGCCATGCCGACCAGGATGACGATGGGCACCACGGTCCACAGGATTTCCATGGTGGTGCTTTCGTGGAACTGCGCGGCCACCGCGCCTTTCGACTTACGGTGGTAAAGCATCGAATAGACCATGGCGCCAAACACCACAACGCCAATCACACAACACACCCAGAAAATGATCATGTGCAGGTCGTAGACACTTTGGCTCGTGGTCGTGACTCCCTGGCGCATGTTGAGCGCCCAGTCAGCATGTGCTGACGCAAACGCCGTCCCCAGGTATGCCGTCGAAATAACGGCCAGCTTACGCATCGCTCTCACAGCTTCGTTCCCCCAAAAATTAATCGTTTGTTCTATTCAGCACGCACCGCTTCCCGCAGTACACAAAAATTCACGCGGACAGCAACCTGTGCAATTCCGCCGCAAGCTCGGTCTTCTCTTCATCGACCAGGAACTCACCAAGCTCCACACGCCTCCCGGAGGCGCCGATCCACAGCCGCCGCGGGTACCAGTCGTTCGATCTCTTCGACAACTCTACCCTTACCCAACCGCGCGCAAACTGCGTACGCTCCTCAGGGCCGACCAACTCGGGACCATACCCGCGGTCGCGTCCTTTTTCCACCGTCACCACCGATTCACCGATGGACACAACCTGACAACGGCAGGCCGCATGCGAGACCAGGTAGAGGCTGGCGAACAATGCCGCCATTTCAATCCCCGCAAAAGGCAGAATCAGCCAATATCCCTTGGTCGCCAACACCACCGAAACCAAAAGTAGCGGCACTGCAATGGCCCCGAGAAACATCATCGACTGGCGCCAGCTCAGCGACCGATTGGGCCGGATCATCACCCGACGCGATTTGGTGTCGGGACAGCTGTCGGAGATCACCATCGGTGAGAATTTCCCAGCGGTTCACGCGATAAGCACCAGCGCGAAAAACAACTACAAGCTATTTTTCCGCGGACAGAGGGTAGCGCGAGGCAGTGTCAGATCCAAGCAAATTTGACGTGGATCAGTGAAAAATCTTTTTATGGTATTTTTTTTCTCTAATATTCGCGCTGAATTGATGTTAATCAGTGACACGCTCATAGAGCAGGAAGTTCAGGCACGAACGGCTTCGCTGACCAGGTAATCGATCTCGAGCGGCGCCGCGCGCGTCAATGTTTTGTCTGACCTGGGGTGGGGCAGGATCCCCAGACAGGACCGGGACAGGCCGGCATCGAGCGTGGCAATGTTCTCGTTCAGGCGCGCCATACCCGGGTCGACCTGCGAGCCGATCCAGCCGAGCAGCCGGGCGCCGCTGGCCAGGATGGACTGCTCGCTCAACAGGGCATGATTCAGACAGCCCAGCCGCAGACCCACGACCAAAACCACCGGCAGTCCGAGTTCGAGCGCGAGGCCCTGCATATCGAGCCGGGGCCCCAGCGGGACGCGCCAGCCGCCTGCGCCTTCGGCGACGAGAAATTCGCAACCCGAAGCCAGCTCATCGCGGGCCGCGAGTATCGGGCCGGCCTCGATCTGTGTCCCAGCCTCCGCCGCGGCCAGGTGCGGGGCAATGGCCGGCTCGAAACAATAAGGATTGGCCACACGATACGAAACATCGAGCCCGCTGGCGGCGATCAGCGCCAATGCATCGTCATTGCGTAGTTCTCCGTCATGCAACTCTGACCCCGCGGCAACCGGTTTGAACCCGCCGACGCGGATCCCCCGCGCGCGCAGCTGCGCAATCAGAGCCAGCGATACCCGTGTCTTGCCACAGCCGGTGTCAGTGCCGGTAACGAAGACACCATGATTCATTTATGTGACCGCAAGACATCCATCGAGACCCTGGTCTCACCATCCACATGACGCTGCATGGCCCCCCAGGCGTGACCGTGAACCACCTCGTAGCTCACAGGCAGGCGCCCGTCCGATGAACGGAACTGTTCGTAAGCTGCGCAGACCGCAGCGATTCGCTTCCGCCCCACGAGGCCGGGACTGCGTTGCATACTCGCGTTTCCGGCCCCGATTACCTTGATCTCTCGCATCAGCTCCATGGCGTCCCTGTAAGTCAGCGTCATTCGCTCCGCGTCCATGACAGGGTCGGCCAGGCCGGCGGCCATCAACATATCGCCGTAATCGTGCATGTCGATGAAGCCATGCACATGCTCTTTGCCATCGACTGCCGCCCAGGCGGCGCGCAGTTCCTGCAGGGTATCCGGTCCGAAACTGCTGAACATCATCAGGCCGCCCGACCTGAGTACGCGCGCGATGTCCACGAACGCTTGCGCCGGCCGGGTGCTCCACTGCAAGGAGGCATTTGAGAACACCAGGTCGACGCTCTGATCGGCCAGTGGCAGGGAATCGAGGTCGCCACACAGACAGCGCGGGCGCCGCAGCAGACGCCCGCGCTTGCGGGTACGCTCGAGCATGGGCATGGCAAAATCCAGCGCCAGGACCTGGGCCGCGGGATAGCGTTTCATCAGGCGCTCGGTGGTCAGGCCGGTACCACAACCGATATCCAGGATGACGCGCGGCTCCAGACGGATGTAGTCGAGGCGCTCGAGCATGCGTCGGCCGATCTCGTGCTGCAGCACAGCGACATCGTCGTAAGCGTGGGCGGCGCGGCTGAAACTCCGCCGTGCCTTCCGTTTGTCCAATAAAAGGAAGCTTTCTTCGTCCGTCATTCAGATCGCGCCCGTTGTGCGCATGAGGGCATCCAGACTGACGTGGGGATGCGACAGAAAGGGAGCGTGCCCTGCACCCCTGATTTCCTCGATATCGGCATCCGGCAGTATCTCCGACAACTTTTGCTGCAGCGCCGCCGGCACCAGGGTGTCACGCGAACCGAACAGCCAGTGGCTCGGGCAGGACAGATTCTTCAGCTCGGCACGCAGATCATTGCGCAGCAGCAGATCGAGGCCCTGCGCCAGGCCGGTCTCTTTGGCCGCCGGCCGCTCTGCCAGCTCGGCGCGCAACAGCTTCAGGGTCTCGCGCCCATGCTCTGCACCCTTGACCTGCAGGGACAGGAAGCGGCTCAGGGTCGCATTTGGATCCCCGTGCAGGGCCGCGGCAAACTGCTCGAAGGTCTCAACCGGCATCGCGCAGGGCCACCCGGGGCCCTGCACAAAGCGTGGCGTGGTCGCAACCAGCGACAGGCCCGTGACACGTCTTGGCGCAGACAATGCCGCGCGCAGCGCAACCTGCCCCCCGAGGGACCAGCCAAGCCAGTGCGCGCAGGTCGGGGCCACCGCCAGGCACAGCTCAGCCCATTCCGACAGATCAGCCGCGGCCGCGGGGGCGCTGCCGCCATGCCCTGGCAACTCAATGACGCTCAGCCGGAATCGCTCGGACAGCCCGGGCAACAGGGGTTCCCACACGGCCGCATTCATGCCCCAGCCATGCAGCAGGACCAGATCCGGACCATAACCGAGCTGCTGGCGGTAAAGGCTCACGCCGACTCTTCTGCGGCGATCTCACCCAACACGCTAAGCAGCGCCTCCACCTGCGAGGCGCTGTGACTGGACGAAAAAGTGATACGCAGACGGGCACTGCCGTCCGGCACGGTAGGCGGGCGGATCGCGCCGACCAGGATTCCCTGGCTGTGCAGCGCCTCGCTCCAGCGGTTTGCGCGCTCCGTGCTGCCGAGCAGGACCGGCTGGATCGGTGTCTGGGAATCCATCAGGTCCAGACCGATCTTCTGCGCGCCGTGCCGAAAGCGCGCGACAAGCCCCTGCAGGCGTTCACGCCGCCATTCCTCCTGCGCCACGATGCGCAGACTGGCCCTTGTCGCCTCGGCAACTGCAGGCGGCATGGCAGTGGTATAAATGTAACAACGCGCCTGCTGGATCAGCGTCTCGACCAGTTCCTCCGAACCGGCAACGAAGGCCCCGGAGGTTCCCAGCGCCTTGCCCAGGGTACCCATCAGTATCGGCACATCGTCCTGG
>Ga0265303_10000618_pt1 | contig 20357 bp, 20 predicted proteins | sample Helome_2_FD_192494 | JGI IMG/M metagenome (GOLD analysis project Ga0265303, IMG submission 192494) | Marine sediment microbial communities from subtidal zone of North Sea - Hel_20160317 (Illumina Assembly) | ecosystem: Environmental > Aquatic > Marine > Subtidal zone > Sediment ... | reverse complement strand
TCAGCTCAGCAGCACCGCATAGAGATCCCAGTACTCGTCCACGAGCACGTTAGTGGCAAGAGCCCGCGAACTGGCTGGCTGACCGCTCTCGTCGAGCTCGACGGGAATGGTCGTGAAGCAGCCGGCTACCGGCACCGCATCCGTATCAAGTCGGTAACGGGAGCAGGCTTGCAGGTAGCGTGTGCGCCTGCGAATGCGCGCTGGCAGGTCCGTCATGGCTTCGAATGCCTGCAGCCGCTCTGCCATCTTCCGGCTCAACCGGCGGCACACCGACGCCGAACCGTAGGCCACGTCGCTGAGCTGCCGCGACACCGCCTCGCGCGCCAGGGCAGCAAGCCCGTCGGCATCGAAATGCAGCAGGAGTTCCTGGGCCAGCGCGATAACCGCCAGGTTCACCCGGCGACGTGAACTGAGTTCGAATTCGCCCGCATCTGGCGCGGCCTCGTGCAGTTTCGACTCGCGGAGCTGCTCCAGCTCATCTCGCTCGACGCGCGCCTGCGTGAGGGCCTCCTGAGCCAGGTTCAGCTCATCACGACTCGGACCCAGCCCGAACCATGACAGCAAACTGCGCCGCCGTCTGGCGAGGTGCAGCCAGACCTGCTGCGCCTCATGCAACGATTTGCCCGCCGCGGCAAAGCGGGCATCCAGCTCTGCCAGGTCGGCTTCCCGGCCGCTTTCGAAGGCATGTCGCCCGGCACGTTGCGTGCGTTCGCGTTCGTGCGTGGCAAGGTCCCGGCTGAGCCGCATCAGGCGACGTCGCCCGTAACCCCACACGGCACGCAATTGAAAGAAGACCCCGGCGTTGGCAGCCTGGGTCGGATCGGCGAGCAGCCCTTCCAGCTCTTCCACCCGCTGCTGGGCGCGCAGAATCTGGCCTTCCTGATGACGAATGCGCTCACGCAGCGTCCCGCGCTCTGACCGTAGCTTGGCTAATTCCTTTTTTAGCTCAGCGCGATTCCAGAACAGGTCCAGCAGCCGATCATCATCGACCGGCTTGCCCTTTTGCTTGGGCACATTGGAAACGACACTGGCCATTCTGCGAATCTCGCGCTGCAGTTCGGGATCCTGCTCATTCGCAGGCTAGCGGTCCCAGACGGGACAAACGTTGATTCAGTCGGCAAACGCAGCGCTTCAGGCCAGGATATCGGCCAGTTCGTGGTCGTGGATATCCTGAAAACTGTGACCCCGTTCCAGCAGATAGTCGAGCCACTTGCTGAGCATCATGTTGCGTGCCCAACGTCGATCCAGCTCGCGGCCATAACAGCGGCGCAGGTGCAGCAGCACGCCGTGGCGATGGTGAACGGCCCAGCCCCGCACTTCCGCCACCCTGGCATCCAGGTAAATTCTCACCCGCAAATCCGGATCGGCAACTGCGGGACCCGAGTTTCGGAACAGGTAAGTCAGGCGCAGATCCTGCGTATAACGCTGGGAATCCTGCGCTTCCTGAGTCAGGTAGAGGGGCAAATCGCCGGGCGCGCGGGACACGGCCTGAACGTCGCCGGTACGTGATTCCCCTAGCAGATGATCGAGCTTGATGTAGTTGCTCTCGTAGAGCGCCATTAAGCCGCCGAAGCTGCCAGGGCAGACATCTCCTTCGGGTACCATATAGCTGTCGGCGATCATGCTTGGAATATAGCACAGCAACTTTCCCGACAATCCGTGACGGCGTCGTTGCTTTGAAGATAGCGTCGCGCGAAATTTGTCAAGCAAAAATTGTGCTGCTGAGTCCGGGAAGGTCCTCTTACACCTCAGGTAACTACGTGATGAACAACGCTGCAAAGTGCCGGGAAATTCAATGCGAGCCATACAGCGACCAGCGGCCAGGGACGGCCGGTCTGCGCAAGAAGGTGGCGGTATTTCGTCAGCCCCACTACCTGGAGACCTTTCTCGAGGCCATTTTTCGGACGGTACAAATCGCCCCCGGTTCTGCCCTCGTGGTGGGCGGTGCCGGACGCTACATGAACCGGGAATCGATTCCGGTCATTGCCGGTATCGCGGCAGCGCACGGCGTCGGCCGCATTGTCACCGGCGTGGACGGCCGGCTGTCGACACCGGCCGCGTCACACCTGATTCGTGACAAGCAAGCGGCGGGCGGGTTGCTGCTGACTGCCAGTCACAACCCCGGGGGTCCGGACGGCGACTTCGGTTTAAAGTTCAACACGGCCACCGGCGGCCAGGCACCAGAGGCCATTACCGAGGCCATCTATGCAGCGAGCCAGACGATTCGCTCCTACCGCCTGTGCGACCTGCCGGAACTGCCGTTGTCTACCGTGGGCGAATACGCGCTCGGCGACATCGTGCTGGAAGTCGTGGATTCCGCAGCGGGCTATGCGGCACTAATGGAAACGCTGTTCGACTTCGACCGGATGGCTGACTGGCTACGCCAGGGCAATCGCGTGGCTTTCGACGCGCTGCACGCAGTTACAGGGCCCTATGCCCGCGAGATATTCTGCAACCGGTTGGGCGCGCCGCATTCCGCCGTGCTGCACGCTGAGCCGTTGCCGGATTTCGGCGGCTTTCATCCAGATCCGAATCCCGTCGATGCTGCCCACCTTGTCAAGCTGTCGCAGTCGCCGGATTCGCCGGCGTTAATTGCCGCGTCCGACGGCGACGGCGACCGCAACATGATTCTCGGCCCGGGCATGATGGTCTCGCCCTGCGACAGTATCGCCGTAATGCTCCACCACGCCGACAAGTTGCCGGGCTACCGCAACGGTGTGCCCGGCGTTGCGCGTTCCATGCCCACCAGCCGCGCCGTCGATGCGGTGGCAGAGGCTCTCGGCATCCCCTGCTACGAAACACCAACGGGATGGCGATTCTTCTGCAATCTGCTGGAAGCCGGACAAATTGGCCTTTGCGGCGAAGAAAGCTTTGGCCAGGGTTCTGCTCACACCCGGGAGAAAGACGGCCTGTGGGCGGTCCTGTTCTGGATGGACCTGCTGGCAGCGCTGCAAATGAGTCTCGGCGACATTGTGCGGGATCACTGGCACCGCTATGGCCGCCACTACTATCAACGCCAGGACTACTATATTGAAGATGCCGACAAGGCGCGGACCCTGGTCGAGGCCCTTCGGGCCAGCCTGCCGGAGCTTGCCGGCCGCGACATCGGCGGTATCGCAATCACCACGGCCGACGATTTCCGCTACCAGGACCCGGTGGACGGCAGCGAGTCCGCGCACCAGGGCATCCGGGTGGCGCTTGACGACGGTGGCCGCATTGTCTACCGGCTGTCGGGCACCGGGACCGCCGGTGCGACCTTACGTGTGTACCTCGAACAATATGAGCATGCCGGGGGACTGCTGGAACAACCCGTGGCCGATGCCCTCGCCCCGTTGGCCCAACGCGCCGTGGAACTCGGTCAGATCAAGAAATTTACCGGGCTCACCGCACCCACGGCTGCAATTTGACCTACAGTCGCCGAGTGCGCCGCTCGATGCGCGTTCGGTCGAGGATCGTACTGGCGATTTCCTCGATAGAGAGCCGCGTCGTATCCAGGTACGGCACCTGGTAACGCGCGAACAAGCTTTCTGCGGCGCGTAGCTCAAAGTTCACCTGCTGCGGGCTGGCGTACTTGCCCGTGGACCGCCGTTCCTTGCGGATCTCCTGCAGGCGCTCCGGTTCAATAGTCAGTCCGAATAGCCTGTCGCGGCAAGGCTCGAGGGCCTTTGGCAGATCGCCCGTTTCCAGTTCATCCTCGGCCAGCGGGTAGTTGGCCGCGAAGATCCCGTAGCTCATCGCCAGGTAAAGACAGGTAGGCGTCTTGCCCGAGCGGGACACCCCGATCAGGATAATGTCGGCACGCGCATAGTCGCGTGTGCGCGTGCCGTCGTCGTAGTTCAGTGCAAAGTTGGTGGCCTCGATGCGCTGATCGTAGGCACCCACATCATGCATGCCGTGGGCACGGCCCACGGCGTGGGATGAGGCGGTCTGCAATTCCCGCTCAAGGGGCGACAGAAAAGTTGCAAAAAAATCCAGGAAAAGCCCTCTGACATGGCGGAACTGTTCGCGGAACTCATCCTGCACGAGCGTACTGAAAACGATAGGACTGGTGCCCTGCTCCACGCCGGTGGCGTTGATCCGCTCGACGACGTCTCGTGCCTTGTCAATGCTATCGACAAATGGCAGAGTCACCCGGTCGAAGTCGTGGCTGTCAAACTGCGTGAGGAGACTGTGGCCCAGCGTTTCCGCCGTGACCCCGGTCTGGTCCGATACAAAAAAAACTGTCCGGCGTGCCATTGACTGAATTAGATCCTGAATCCTGCTTAACCGAATTTTCCACTTCTGAGGAAACAGCTCAAGGGAGACTGCCGTGACTGCGTGGGTGATACCACTCGAGCAACTGAGCCTTAAGGACCTGGACTCCGTGGGCGGCAAGAACTCGTCATTGGGCGAGATGATCAGCCAGCTCAGCAGCCTGGGCGTCAAGGTTCCGGGTGGCTTTGCCACTACGGCCGAGGCCTACCGCGGCTTCCTCGCCCGGGATGGTCTCGCCGACCGGATCAATGCTGAGCTTAACAGGCTCGACGTGGACGACGTCGAAGCGTTGGCGGAAACCGGCGCCAGGATTCGAGCCTGGGTGCTGAAGGCGCCGCTGCCCCAGGAATTGGAGGCCGGAATCCGGGCCGAGTGGGACAAGCTCACAGCCAGCCATGGCAAAGACCTGGCCGTAGCAGTTCGCTCTTCGGCCACGGCCGAAGACCTGCCCGACGCCTCTTTCGCCGGTCAGCAGGAAAGCCTGCTGAACGTGCGCGGCATCGATGGCCTGTTGCAGGCCATTCACATCGTATTTGCGTCACTCTATACGGACCGCGCCATCGCCTACCGGGTGCACCAGGGCTTCGCCCACGACCAGGTGGCCCTGTCGGCCGGCATCCAGCAAATGGTGCGCAGCGACCTTGCTGCGAGCGGCGTGCTCTTCACACTGGATACCGAAACCGGCTTTCGGGATGTCGTGTTCATCACCTCCGCCTACGGTCTCGGCGAGACCATCGTGCAGGGCCAGGTCAATCCGGATGAGTTCTACGTCTTCAAGCCCGCTCTGCGGGCCGGCAAACGGGCCATCGTGCGCAAGCAGCTTGGTGGTAAGGCGATCAAGATGGTCTACGCAACCGGCGGCAGCGACAGCGTCAAGACCATCGATGTCGACCTCGCTGACCAGCAACGCTTCTCGCTCACCGACGACGAGATTGAAACACTGGCGCGATATGCGCTGACGGTCGAGGACCACTACGGCCGGCCGATGGACATCGAGTGGGCCAAAGATGGTGAAGACGGCCAGATCTACCTGCTGCAGGCTCGCCCGGAAACGGTACAAAGCCGCCGGGGCAACGCGCTGCAGCGCTTTACGCTGAAGGACAGCGCCGACGTGTTGGTGCGTGGGCGCAGCATCGGTCACAAGATCGGTGCCGGCAAGATTCGCAATATCCGCGACGTTGGCGAGATGAGTCGGCTACAGCCGGGCGACGTGCTCGTGGCAGACATGACGGACCCGGACTGGGAACCGGTGATGAAGCGCGCTGCGGCCATTGTCACCGACCGGGGCGGGCGCACCTGTCACGCGGCCATCATTGCCCGTGAACTGGGCATTCCCGCCGTCGTCGGCTGCGGCGACGCCACCGAGACCCTGCAGGATGGCCAGGAAGTGACGGTGTCCTGCGCCGAGGGCGATGAAGGCCTCGTGTACGCCGGGTGCCTGTCCTTCGAAGAGCAGCACATCGAGCTGGAGCGGCTGCCCGAGCTGCCGGTGAAGCTGATGATGAACGTCGGTAATCCTGAACGGGCCTTCGACTTCGCCGGCATCCCCAACGAGGGTGTTGGCCTGGCCCGGTTGGAGTTCATTGTGAACCGGATGATCGGCGTGCATCCGAAGGCGCTGCTTGAATACAAGGATCTGCGCCCCGCCCTGCAACGGGAGATCGACACCCAGATTGCAGGGTACCCGGATCCCGTGGAGTTCTTCGTCGCCAAGCTGAGTGAAGGCATCGCCAGCATTGCCGCCGCTTTCGCGCCCAAGCCCGTGATCGTGAGACTGTCAGACTTCAAGTCGAACGAATACGCGAACCTGGTGGGCGGACGGCAGTACGAACCCCATGAAGAGAACCCGATGATCGGTTTTCGTGGCGCGGGGCGCTATCTTGCCGACAGCTTCAGACCGTGCTTCGAGCTCGAATGCCGGGCGCTGAAGCGAGTCCGGGAAGACATGGGCCTGGACAACGTGCAGGTCATGGTGCCGTTCATACGCACCGTCGATGAAGGTCGTGGCGTTGTCGAACTGCTGGCGGCGAACGGTCTGAAACGCGGGGACAATGGTCTGAAGCTCATCATGATGTGCGAAGTGCCCACCAACGCCCTGCTGGCCGACCAGTATCTCGAGCATTTCGACGGCATGTCCATTGGCTCCAACGACATGACGCAGCTGACCCTGGGCCTGGACCGCGATTCAGGACTGATTGCTGACCGCTTCGACGAGCGCGATCCGGCCGTGCTGGCCCTGTTGAAGATGGCTATCTCCGCATGTCTCAGCCAGAACAAGTACATCGGTATCTGCGGCCAGGGTCCGTCAGACCATCCCGACTTTGCTCGCTGGTTGCTCGATCAGGGCATTGAGACCATTTCTCTCAACCCGGACAGCGTGCTCGACACGTGGTTATTCCTGGCCGGCGAGAGCGTCTGATCGTTGGCCCGCTGCAGGCACCGATGGCAGCTGCAAATGCCTACATCGGTGGGAGCGGCTTTAGCCGCGACACAGACAAGTGCGGCAGATAGTCGACCAAGATCGCGGCTAAAGCCGCTCCCACCATGATGAATTAGTGTCGCAGACCAGATTTTCTACAAGTCGCTCCAGCTGGACTTACGGCGCCACCGGAGACGCGGCAGAATCAGCCCCAGGATAATGCCCACGATGACGACGCCCGCGCCGACGACAAACCATTCGCGGGCAGCGCGGCCTTCCAGGTCTTCGTTCTCTCGTTGCAGCTCTGTGACCGTCTGTTCGGCTGCGGCCAGTCGCTCGCGCAGCTGCTCATTGTCCCGATCGATCTGGATGACGTTCGATGACAGGCGGCGAATGTCGCCGAGTTGTGTCTGCAAGGTCGTGCCCGAACGCTCCAGCTCTACCACTTGTCTTTGCAGCTGATCGCGCTCTTTGCGCAATTCGCCCAACTGCTGCTGCAATTCCTTCGCCTTGCCATTACTGGCGGCGAGCTGCTGTTCCACGTTCGGTAAGCGTACCCGCGCGGGCGGCGTGTTCAGCAAGTAGCGCGACAGCATCCAACCCTCGGCGCCGCCCGGCGTGCGCACCCGCGCATAGCCCTCTGCCTTGTCCAGCTCCAGCAGCTCAACCCGAGACCCGCTGGACAGCATGCGCACGATGCTCTGGCGGTTGCCCTTGCCCGAGCGCAGCATGACTTCGAAAGAATCGGAGACCCAGCGGTCCCCTTGCTGGGCAGTTGCGGGGAATGACGCAGCGCTCGCCAGAATTAGCACCCCAATCGCCACGAAGGCGCGCCCGCGCGCCCCCGCGTCTGCAAGTTTGTCCCTGCTGGCCAACACCCGTATCCCCTGCGCAACAACCCGGCCACGGGGCCGGGGAATGCTAGACTTTAACATAGCCATTTTCGGCCTTTCGACGTTCGGCTCCCGGGGGTTCCTGATGACTTTTGCCTATTGGTGCGTGCTGGCCGCCGCCATTTTGCCACTGGTATGGATTGGTATCGCCAAGAGCGGGGTCGCCGACTACGACAATGACCGTCCTCGCGCCGCGCTGGCCCGCGCCGAGGGCCGTGCGCAGCGTGCCCACTGGGCCGAGCAGAACGCGCTGGAAGCCTTTCCGCCCTTCGCTGCGGGCGTAATCATCGCGCATCTGACAGGCGGCGCCGCGCAGCTCACCATCAACGTGCTAGCGGGCGTGTTCATTGCTGCCCGCATCGTCCACGGCCTGGCCTACGTCAGCGACAAGGGCATGCCACGCTCCTTCGCCTGGCTCACGGGTTTTGCCTGCATGATTGGCCTGTTCGTCGCCGCGGCGTGACGCTGGAATTCAGTCGGTCGCCACGCGGAGCAGGTGTTCCCGATAGTGTCGCAATTCGTTAATGGAATCACGAATGTCCGCCAGCGCGAGATGCTCGGCCGCCTTGCCAATGCCCTGCAGCACGTTGGGCGCCCAGAGGCCGGCCAGAATTTTCAAAGTGCTGACGTCGAGATTGCGGTAATGGAAAAATGCTTCCAGCCGCGGCATTTCGCGGGCCATGAACCGCCGGTCCTGGCAAATGCTGTTGCCGCACATCGGCGACGTGTCCGGATCGAGGTGCCGGCCGAGGAAGTCCAAGGTTCGTTGCTCGGCCTGCTCCACTGTGATGTTGCTGTCCCTGACGCGTTCGATCAGACCCGACTTGCCGTGCTGGCGGGTATTCCATTCATCCATGCCGTCGAGCACGTGGTCGGGCTGATGAATGGCGACCACCGGACCTTCGGCAATCTCATTCAAGTTCCCGTCCGTCACGATGGTCGCAATCTCGATGATGCGGTCGCGGCCGGTATCGAGACCGGTCATTTCAAGGTCGATCCAGATCAACCTGCTTTCATTGGTCGCCATATACGTGCGGGAGACAGCGGCAGGAAGCCCGATTCTAGCAAAGCGCGGTGCTGTCTCGCGGCCTCATGACTGAGCCTGGCGACGCGCGGACGGCGGTGATTGTTGCAGCCCACGGGCGCCGGGGGCGCCTGAAAGACTGGCATGCCGCGGAGCACCCCTACGTGGTCCGCGGCCGCCGGCTGCGCGTCGTGTGTGGTGACCGGGTGCAGTGGGAACCGGGGCAGCACAACGAAGTCACCGTGACGGCCATACAACCGCGCGCCAACTCCCTGCGCAGACTGGACACTGCGCGCAACAGCACCGAGGTCCTGGCGGCAAACCTCACCCTCGTGGGGGTAGTCTGCGCCAGCGAACCCCAGCCCGACTGGTTTGTGATTGACCGTTACCTGTGCGCTGCCGCCGACATGGGCGCCCGCGCAATCCTTGTGGTCAACAAGTGCGATCTGGCCCGGCCCGATCCGGCGGAGCTGGACACCTATCGCCGGGCCGGCTATCGCGTGCTGGAAGTATCGGCGCAGGCAGGCCAGGGGCTCGCCGAGCTGGCCAAGGCCTTCGACAGCGAGACAGGTATCCTGGTCGGGCAGTCAGGGGTCGGCAAATCGTCGCTGATCAACCGACTCGTACCTGGCGTAGCTGTCAGCACCAGCGGGCTAACCCGCGGGAGTGCCGAAGGTCGGCACACAACCACCGCGTCCGTCATGCACACATTGCCTGGCGGTGGGCGCCTGATCGACGCGCCGGGCGTGCGCGACTTTCTGCCCGCGATAGACGATGACCGCGCGGTGCAGGTTGGCTTTGCCGAGATTCTTGCTGCGGCTGCGCAGTGCCGATTCACGGATTGCCGGCATATGCGTGAACCAGGTTGTGCGGTAAAGACCGCGGTGGACGAAGCTGCAATCAGCGCGCGACGATACGAAAGCTACCGGCGTCTGCTACGCAGCACGCAGTCGGCGCCATCACGCTGATTCGACCGCTGTGCGCGACGCAATAGCGCGATACAGGGTACTGCTGTCGACATATTCAAGCTCGCCGCCCATGGGCACGCCGTGGGCAATGCGACTGGCCGCGACGCCAAATTCCGCCGCCAGGCCGCCCAGGTAGGCCGCCGTTGCCTCGCCTTCCACGGTCGCACTGGTAGCGAGCACCAGTTCCTTGATAGCTCCACCCGCCAGTTGCTCGCGCAACAGATCAACACCGAGCTCAGCCGGCCCGACACCATCCAGGGGTGACAGACGTCCGAGCAGCACGAAGTAGCGGCCGCGATAACCGCCGGATTCCTCTACCGCCACGAGGTCCGCCGGCGATTCCACCACACAAACCAGTTCGTGTTCGCGGCGGGAGTCAGCACACACCGGGCAAATATCTGACTCCGTCAGCATGCGGCAGCGAGTGCACAGCCCGACTCGCTCGGCCGCGTTACCAAGGGCGGCCACGAGGCGAGCTGCACCTTCACGGTCTTTCTCGAGCAGGTGCAATGCCATGCGTTGGGCGGACTTCGGCCCCACGCCAGGCAAGCAGCGCAAAGCGTCGAGCAATTCCTGCAGGCTGGGAGAAAAATTCACGCTGCGTCGCTGTCAGAACGGCAGCTGCAGGCCCCCGGGCAGCCCCATGCCCCCGGCCATGCCCGAGAACTTGTCCTGCACCGTGCGCTCGACCTTGCGGACGGCGTCGTTAAAGGCCGCTACCAGCACATCTTCGAGCATGTCGCGGTCATCGCCGACCAGGGATGGGTCGATCTTTATGCCGCGCACCTCGTGCCGACAGGTCATCGACAGCTTGACGAGCCCGCCACCAGCCTCGCCCTCCACTTCGAGATTGCCGAGCTCTTCCTGAGCTTTCTGCATCTCGGCCTGCATTTTCTGAGCCTGCTTCATCAGCTGGCCGATATCCGCCTTCATGGGTGAGCATCTCCGTCTGGGTGTTAGGGATTGTCCGGCGTTCGTTTAATGGATTCCGGAATGAGTTCGCCCTGGAACATGTCAACGATCTCACGAACGTCTGGATCCTGCTCTATGGCGGCGCGCGCGCGGGCGGCGTCTGCTTGGTCCGCCCTCGCATGGTCGCCGGCCAGGGTGCGCCCCGGGGCATTGGCGACCTCGACACGGACCTGCATATCACTCCCGAGCCGTTCCCGGACCGACGCACGCAGCCGGCTCACGAGCTTATCTGTAACGAGGTGATCATTATGCGGCTCAACCCGCAAGCGAATTTCACTGGCTGTGGCCGACTGCAGCGCCGTGTGCTCTGCCAGTTGGCGCGCCGCACCGGAAACCGACAGACCGGCGACAAAGGCCGGCCAGTCTTCCGGATCGTGACTCGTACCAGCAGCCGGCGCCGCAGCAGGGGCCGCGGGCGCAGCGGGCGCAAGCCGCTGGGGAGGCGCAGTGCCGGCGGCGCGGCGTCCGGGTGTCGTTGCCGGTTTTTCAACTATGTCACCGGGCGCATCCAGCTGAAAGGCCAGCATGCGCAACAGGACCATTTCAAAGCCCAGTCGTGGTTCCGGCGCCAGGCTGAGATCACGTCGCCCGGTGATAGCAATCTGGTAGTACAACTGCACTTGCGCCGGCTCGAGCCGGCCAGCCAATGCCTGCATGGCATCGAGGCTGTCTTCGTCCGGTAATGCGTCGCTGCCGGCCAGCTGAAGCACCGCCAGACGCTGTAACGCGGTGGCCAGCTCGTCGAGCACGCGTTCGTAGTCAGGCACGTCTTCGTCGAGGCCATCGATCTGCGCCAACAACGCCGCCGCGTCGCCCGCCACCACGGGGGCCAGCAATCCCAGCACACGATGTCGTCCCATAGACCCCAGCATGGTCGCCACGTCTGCGTCGCCGACCGAGTTATTGCCATAGGCCAGCGCCTGGTCGAGCAGACTTAGACCGTCGCGAACGCTGCCGCTGGCGGCGCGGGCCAGGCGCGCGAGTGCGGCAGGTTCGGCTTGAAAGCCTTCCGAATCGCAGATCTGGGCCAGCCGCGCCTCGATCAGGGCCGCTGGCAGACGCTTGAGGTTGAACTGCAGGCAGCGCGACAGTACGGTCACGGGTAGTCGCTGCGGATCTGTCGTCGCAAACAGGAACTTCACATGCGGCGGCGGCTCTTCCAAGGTCTTCAGCAGCGCATTGAAAGACTGCCGCGACAACATATGCACCTCGTCCACGAGGTAGATCTTGTAGCGCCCGCTGGTGGGTGTGTACTGCACGTTTTCCAGCAGCTCGCGGGTATCGTCAACGCCAGTACGCGACGCAGCGTCTACTTCGATCAGATCGACGAAACGGCCCTCGTCGACGGCGATACACGCACTGCACTTGCCGCAGGGCTCCGCCGTGACGCCTTCCAGGCAGTTCAGCGCCTTTGCCAGTATCCGTGCCAGGGTGGTCTTGCCCACACCTCGCGTGCCGGCGAACAGGTACGCATGATGCACCTGGTCGGCACCGAGGGCATTCTGCAACGCGCGCACCACGTGGTCCTGGCCGATCACATCGGCGAACTGGCGGGGGCGCCACTTGCGGGCGAGGACTAGGTAGCTCATTCGGTCAACCGTTAGGAAAAAAGATCCGCGCCAGCCGCACCCCGGCGCCCGGCATCACCGCTACCGCTGCTCCCTCCCGGGCCTGACGGGGTTCACGGCTGGCCGCCGCGGGGGGACCGGCGCGGACCCGAGCAAAGATTATGCGGTGCCGGCGCAGCGGGCAAGCATGTCTTGTTGCGCAGCCGCGGCGCGCGGTGAATAATCGCTGCCTTCATCAATTCCCGCCGATCCATGTCCATTCGAATTGCTCCATACACGGTGCTGCTATCGGTGCTGCTCCTCGCCGCCTGCACGAAAGGCACGAAGATCACCAAAGTCAGCCACGAAAAGAGACCGGCCGAGGCGCCCTATTCCCGGGTGCTGATCGTCGGCGTCACGCCGAATGAGGGCCTGCGCTGGCGCTGGGAACGGCTGATGGCCTCGACCCTGGAAGGTCGCGGCATCACCGCCTGGGCCAGCGTGAAGGAGATGGGCTATGACACGCCGCTGAATCGCGACAACGTGGTGGTGGCAGTGCGCAAGACTGGCGCTGACGCGGTGCTGGTGAGTCGCCTGATCCGCCAGGATGTCGCCGCCAGGGGTGTAGATGCCCGCAAGGAAGCAAAATTGCGCCGCCGCGACGAATACATATTCGACTTCTTCCGCTATGACTACGAAGAAGTCGACGTCCCCAGCTACACGCTGCTGACCAGCACCGTAGAGATCAACACTGACCTCTACGAGGCGACCGAAGGCCGGCTCATTTACAGCCTGAATTCAATCACCTACCAGAAACAGACCGAATGGGAGGTCCTGGATGAGGTCACCATTGCCATTGCCAAGCGCCTGCGCAAAGACAAATTGGCGCGACCCGGCTCTTGACCCCACCGGCCTGCTCCGCCAAACATGGGCCTCTGCAATCCAGGAGTCGCTGCAATGCGGAAGTTAACCGCTACCCTTGTCGTTGGGATCTTGATGCTGGGCGCCAGCGGCCCGGCCCTCGCGGCTGATCTGCCGAAGGTTACGGTCTACAAGTCGCCTACCTGCGGGTGCTGTGTGAAGTGGGCCGATCAGCTCAAGGCCAGTGGATTTCCGGTAGAAACCATCAACGTGCGGGACGTGGTCCCGATCAAGCAACGCTATCGCGTGCCGCCCCAGCTGGGCTCCTGTCATACGGCGGTGGTCGACGGCTACGTAGTGGAAGGCCATGTCCCCATCGAGGACGTGCTGCGCCTGCTGCGCGAGCGGCCGGATACCCAGGGCATTGCGGTCCCGGGCATGCCCATCGGCTCGCCCGGCATGGAAGGGCCGAACCCGCAAGCTTTCAAGGTCTATGCCTTCGATGCTTCAGGCGCCATCGAGGAGTACGCGGCGCATTCGCCGTAACGGCGTCCGTCACCCAAGGGGCAGCGCCTCACCGTTAGCGGCCGCTGCAGTAGCCGCGCCGTCGACCGTGGCTAAGCACCATGCTTGAACTCTATGCCCGCCTGGCCAGATGGCTGCAACCGCGCGCCTGGTTGGGCTGGGTCCTGGTGGCGGGTGCCGTGCTCGCCTTCCCGGCGGCCATTTTCGTGGTCAAGGGCGAGACCGGCCAGTACCTGGGTCTGGCGGCCATCGCCATGGTGCTGTGGGCATTGACGCTCAGCGCATTCATCCGGGCCTTTGCCGGCACGCCACCGGCGCCGGACGCAGGCTTGCTGGGACGCCTCCGGGCACTCCTGAGGCGCCTCTACCGCGGGTTCCTTGCCCTGCTGATCACGCTGCTGCTGGTGGTGGTTATCTGGTTTTCGATTCGCGCCGTGTTGCTGGTGACGGACCTGCCGGCCTGGGACCGGACGGGAGATCAGGGGCCTGGGGAACCTGCCGCAATCGCGGGTCGAAATCAAAAAAAATAATTTTTAAACATTTAGTTAGGTAACTTTCCTCGAAACGTTTTCGATCTCGTCCAGGTCATTCTCCTCGCAGAAACTGCCGGCTTCGCCAGTCTTCCGCGCGAATCCAGGCCCATTCAAGACCAACGAACTTCGGGCAATACGTAGAATCGCGGACCCTGTTACGAGGATGCCCGAGTACCTCGCTACGCCTGGATTGGTTAGCGTTAACGCTCTTCCCCCGGAGGCAGGACTCCCCCGGTCCGATAGCCTCACCCGGCCACCCTCGCGGTGGCCGGGCTTCTTCGGCCCTTCTGAATACCCGTGGCTTGTGCCACAGGCACTGCCAGCCAGCCGTGCTAGCGTGTCGGACCATGCACAGAAATCGCCTGTTGCTGAATACGGCACCAACGGCGCCAGCGAATACTCTGTCACGGTCTCAGAGGAACTTTCACCATGTTCTGGGTGGTCATCGGCCTGATTCTGCTAGTCGCCATTGTCGGCCCCGGTTTCTGGGTGCGCCGCGTGCTGCAGACATACAGTGAGCCCGCGAACCGCTACCGTGAACAGGGCACCGGCGCCGCGCTGGCAAGACACCTGCTCGACCGCTTCGAGTTGAGCGACGTGAAAGTTGAAGCGACCGAGATGGGCGATCACTACGATCCGCAGGCCCGTAAGGTGCGGTTGTCGCCGGATAACTACAACGGCTACTCCCTGACGGCGATCACTGTGGCCACCCATGAAGTGGGGCACGCCATTCAGCACGCTCGGGGCGAGGCGCTGTTCGACTACCGCCAGCGGCTGGTGCGCACGGCCATGGCGGGTGAACGGGTAGGTGGATTCCTGCTCCTGGCCGCGCCGGTCATCGTGTTGCTGACGAAAGTGCCACAGGCCGGGTTAGTGCTGCTGCTGCTGGCGGTCGGCACCATGGCCCTGGGCACGCTGGTGCACCTGGTCACGCTGCCGGTGGAACTGGATGCCAGTTTCAACAAGGCCCTGCCAATTCTTGAAACCGGGAACTACCTGCAGTCCGGTGACCTGCCCCATGCGCGGCGGATTCTGAAAGCCGCCGCCCTCACCTACGTGGCCGGGTCGCTGGCCAGTCTGTTGAATCTGGGCCGGTGGCTGGTCATTCTGCGCCGGTAGGGTGCGCTGTGCGCACCGTCTTTGAAACGGCGGAATTCACGCGGTGCACGGAGTGCACCCTACAAATACGCAAGGGCCCCGAATCCGGGGCCCTGCTGCGGTTCGGTCAGCCTTCGCCTTCAGGTACAGGAGGCCTCGAAAATCGACTGAATCGACGCGTCCAGCATGGCGTTGAACTGCTCGTCTGATTGCTGGGCTGACAGACCTTCGGTCAGCGCCCGCGAGAAGCTCGCGATCATCCCGTTGTTCTGCGCGAGCCGGCGGTTGGCCTCGTCACGAGAGTAACCGCCCGACAGGGCCACCACCTTCAGCATGTTCGGGTGATCCTGGCAGGCCTTGTAGAAGTTTGGCTCTTCCGGCAGCGTCAGCTTGAACATCACCAGTTCACTGGCGTCGAGCTTGTTCAGGTGCGCCAGCAGCTGCTCTCTGAGCAGCGCCTCGGCCTCGGCCTTGTCCGGCGCATTGATGTCGACTTCTGGCTCGATGATCGGCACCAAACCTGCGGCGACGATTTGCCGGCCAATCTCGAATTGCTGCGCGACATTTTCTTCGATACCACCTGCGTTTGCAGACTTGATGACGGAGCGCATCTTGGTACCGAAGACGTCTTTCGCGGTCGCTTTCTGCAACAGCTCGTCGAGATTCGGGATGGGCTTCATCAGCTGCACGCCGTTAGCCTCGTCGGCCAGGCCCTTGTCCACTTTCAGGATCGGCACGACGTTCTTGTCCTGCCACAGGAAGTGCGATGTGGCCTTGCCTGCAATTTCCCGGTCGAGGGTATTCTCGAACAGGATCGCGCAGAGAATGCGCTTGCCGTCGAAAGCCGGGCTGGTGATGATGCGCGTGCGCATCTCGTGAACCAGCCTGAACATTTCCTCGTCGTTACTGTAGGCATCTTCCTCGATGCCGTAGATCCGCAACGCCTTCGGCGTGCTGCCGCCGCTCTGGTCGAGCGCAGCGATGAAACCTGGATCGTTGCTGACTTTTTCGAGCTGCTCTTGGAAAACTGACATCGAGAACCGCCTGCTATTTCGTTAGTGGGTTTTAGGTTGCCGGACGGGACCGGCGGCCGGTGGCGGAGTATATCAGTCGAGGCCGCCGACACCGCAGAGGCCCCGCCAGCGCAGCACTGCCACGCGCCGGGATGCACACGTTTGCAAAAAGCCACCGCCCTGCGCTAGGCTAATCTGCATCTAGCCCCAATTCGCAGCTGGTCCCAGGTCAACTAATGAGCGTGACGATCCCCGACAGTGAGCGTGTCCCCTGGCTGACACGCCTGGCCTATAGCCTCGGCAACGTCTGCGAAACGGTCCTGAGCCGCTCCTTCGAGCTGTTTGTCCTGTTCTTCTACACGCAGGTGCTGGGCTTGTCCGGCACCGTGGCCGGCACGGCCATCCTGGTGGCGATGATTGCCGACGCGTTTACAGACCCGCTGGTGGGTGCGTATTCAGACAGCCTGAAAGCCCGCTGGGGCCGGCGTCATGCACCAATGTTCCTTGCGGCCCTGCCATCGGCGTTGTTTTTCGTGGCGCTGTTCTATCCGCCGAGCGGTGCCTCGGCCCTGGGCCTGGGCGCCTGGCTTGCGTTCACCGCCATCGGCCTGCGTGTATCTGTGACCTTTTTTCACATTCCCTGGTCCACGCAAATTGCTGAACTCACCGAAGAACCGCGTGAACGCGTCACGCTGGCAGTCCTGCGAAATATTTTTGGTGCGGCCGCAAACTTTGCAGTCGTTGCGGTGGCCTTTGATATTTTCTTCGTGCCTTCACCAGAATTCCCGCGGGGCCAGGAAAACCCGGCCAACTATCTGCCATTTGCTGCTGCCATCGGCGGCAGCCTGGTCCTGGTGATACTGCTGTCAGCGGCGGGCACCTACCGCCGGATTCGTGCCCGCGAAGCGGCTATCCCGCCCAGCCCCCGCTTCCAGCTGGCGGCCCTGTGGCCGGCCTGGCGGGACATGGTTTTCAGGTTCAAGAACTTTCGCTGCCTGTTCCTCGGCAGCCTGTTCATCCTGACCGCATTTTCCATGTACAACTCCATGGCTTTGTACCTGGGCAGCTATTTCTGGGACTTGACCGGCGATCAGATCAAAGTCTGGCAGTTTGCTGTGATCCTGGGGGCCGCCATCACGTTGCTGGTGGGCAAGCCGATCGTCGACCGGGTGCCGCATCCACTGCTGTTTGCGGGTGGCATTGGTTTTAGCGCTAGTTTGTTTGCCCTGCCCTTGCTGCTGCGCCTGTTCGGCTTTGTCGAGGTCGGCACGGATGCGGTTATGCCGTTGCTGCGGGTAACCAACGGACTGGCCGGCCTGTCCCTGGGCGTGGTGATGATTGTCTCGGCCGTGATCGCATCGGAAACTGCCGACGACTACCAGCGCCGTACGGGGGTGAATGCAACGGCGCTGCTATTCGGATTCGTGTTCCTGGCCATGAAGACGGCGTCGGGCCTCGGCAAACTGCTGGCGGGCCTGATCGTTGACGCCATACAGTTGCCCACGGCAGAGAACATCGACCTGATCACCGCCGCGCAGCTCGACAGGCTGGGCTGGTGGTCGGCTGTCACGCTGATCCTGCTGGGCGTGCTGGGTGTCGTGTCTTTTTCCGGCTACCGCTCAGTGAAACCCGTGGACAGGACCAAGGTCACCGCCCCCCTGTCTGCCAAGCCCGGAACTGCCACTTGAGGTACCTGCACACGGCCGTGCGCGTCAGCGACCTGGATGAAGCCCTGGACTTCTACCGCAATACCATGGGCATGGAGGAATTGCACCGCTTCCGGGGTCACCGACGCCCCTGCACCATCGTGTTCCTGGCCGCGCCCGGCGACGAACGGGCGCAAATCGAGGTCGTGCACTACGACGACCCCGAAGAGCGGGCTCGCACACTGGGCTTCAGCCACGTCGCTTACGAAGTCGACAACATCTATGAGACCTGCGAAGACTTAATCGCCAAAGGTGCCCAGGTGCCGATGCCGCCCAGTGACGGCTTCATGGCCTTCGTGCGCTGCCCCGACGGCGTGGCCATCGAGCTGTTGCAGAAAGGTGGCGCATTACCGCCCGCCGAGCCCTGGGCGTCTATGACCGAATCGGGCGACTGGCAGTGAACGCAGCCCACCAAATCGCTGGGTCGCCGGTGCCTCTGCCCTGGTCAACGGCCGCTGGTCCCTGCAATCGCCGGCCGGGCGCCGGCCAGAACAACAATCAGGCACGCAGGTGAATCATGATCAATCGACGGCAATCATTAGGCCTGATGGCCGGTGTCGTAATGGCGGCGAAGGCCCCAGGCACTGAGATGGAGGCAGACACTGGCGTGGGCGTCGCAGATGACCCACGGGCCATGCTGCAGGCCCTGATGAAACTCCGAGCCTCGGTCGATGACCGGCTAACCCTGGAATGGTTTAAAGGCGTGGTGTACGGCGTAGTGGATGCCGCATTGACCCCTTTGTTCTCGCTCAACGCCGTGGCCTTCGCCAGCTTCGAGGCCCAGGACGACAGCAGCTTTCTTGGCCGACGAATCGAGGTTGTGTACCACGGTGACCTCGCCACCGGCGAACGCATCAGCGAATTTCGCAATCCCTATAACGGCAAGTTGATGGCCGTACCCCTGTCACGCACGCCGTTACAGCCAGTCACCATCAACACCAATGGCCTGATGCTGCCGGCGCAACTCGGACCGCTGCGTATCGAGGCCGAATCAGAACTCGGACCTGCGATCAGCAACGGCGGCCGCACCTGGATTCGCCTCGATACCCGCAGCCGCATGTTCGCGCCGAATGCCCGGCAACCGGCAATGGTTTATAACGAGTCCATCAGTTACACCGGCAGCAGCGCCGACCTGGAGACGCCGGAGAAGGTGTCGGTGCCCAGCCAGATCAGTTACTACAACCTGATGAGCTGGCGCCCCTGGATGATGATGGATGGCGTGGCCGGGCATTCGATCTCCATTGCCGCCGGCGAAAAAGTCTGGCAACTGGCAGAACTGCCCGCAGACTTGCGCCAGTTTGTCGCCGCTGAGCACCCGGATCTCGCCGCAGACGCGCTTGCAGTGCTGACCGCGGAGCCGTCAGGTGCCGGCTAAGGCCGCTGGCGCCCTGGCATGGCACGACGACCGCGAACGCCCATGGCCCGCTCATTCGTCCACCGTCGCCGTAGCCTGCTCAAAGGCCTGGCGGGCATCAGTCTGGCAGCGGGCTGGCCCCGACTCACGGGCGCGGCGATGACAGATTCACACGCAACGACGAGCGCCGGAGACATTTTGCAGCCAGGCCTGATCCTGCCACTGGGACCCGCCGGGGCGTGGGATTCTGCACAACTTTCCAACCCACGCGTCATCAGGCTCGGCGCCACAGACTGGCGAATGTGGTACTACGGCCGCGACCCTGACTTCGACTCGCTGGTGCGGCTGCCGACCGGACGCATCGGTCTCGCCGTGTCCACTGACGGCCGGCACTGGCAGCGGGTTGCGGGATCGGCCACCCGGGGCGCCGTGATGGACCCGGCCCCGGATCCCGAGCGCTTCGACTCGGCCCATATCGGCGTGGGCGATGTTCATGCCACGGCCGATGGTTTCGACATGTGGTATTTCGGCGGGCCACAAAACGTGCAGCAGCTTGGCGAACTTACCTTCAATGGATTTCCGCTGCGCATTGGCCGTGCCACTTCCCGGGATGGCAAGCATTGGCAACGGCAGTCCGGGCTATTCAGCGGCGCGGTCCTGAATCACGGTGCGCCCGGAGAAGCCGACGCGTTCATGGTCGGCTGGCCGCAGGTACTGCAACTCTCCGCCGAAGTTCGGCGCATGTATTACCACAGCGTCAATCCGGTCACGAACAAGTTCTTCATCTGTGCTGCCGAGTCGGTTAACGGCAGCGACTGGCAGAAACTCGGGGTGATTTTCGGGCCGGGCGAGCCCGATGCCTTTGACGTGGATGGACCCGCCACCCGCCATGTGATCCGGCGGGACCAGGAGTTCCTGATGTTCTATGAAGGCTTCCGGGCGCAACGGGCATCCATTGGTCTGGCGCGATCCGCGGATGGACTCAGCTGGACTCGGGTTCCCGGCCCGGCGCCCGGGGGCGCCGTCTTTGCGCCGGCCGAGTCTGGCCCGGGCGCATGGGATTCGGGCGCCGTCGGCACCCCCTGGATAGTCCCGGCACCGGAGGGTGGCCTGCTGATGTACTACGTCGGCGCGGGATACCGCGGAGAAGATTTCAGCGACCTGGTCGAGGCCGAAGCCTCGGCCGTGCA
>Ga0265303_10000617_pt1 | contig 20371 bp, 19 predicted proteins | sample Helome_2_FD_192494 | JGI IMG/M metagenome (GOLD analysis project Ga0265303, IMG submission 192494) | Marine sediment microbial communities from subtidal zone of North Sea - Hel_20160317 (Illumina Assembly) | ecosystem: Environmental > Aquatic > Marine > Subtidal zone > Sediment ... | reverse complement strand
TGACCGATATGCGTCATGTGTAAGCAGGTTCCTGAGTGCTGCACCGTGAATGACAACCGCGAGATCCATGTCCCCGGGCGGGGTGCCGTTTCTTGCGTGCATATTCAGGAATCGGGCAACGCTGACCAGTTCAGCGTTCAGCGATGTCACCTCCCCCCTGTAAGCGGCAACGTCGAAGACGGCCTTGTAAACGAACCCCGCCTCGAGGGCGACATCCCGGTTTTCGACGAGGTAGGTCGGACCGTAGCCTTCGATCACGGGACCCAGTGCCGGCTCCCCGGCCCAGCCTGAAATACACCAGCACAGCGGTACGACGAGCAGGAATACCCGGTTCAGCATGACAAACTCCGTTAATCAGGAAATCAGACGCCTTACGGCCGCGGTCAACGTACCATCATCGGCCGGCAGACTGTAACCGATTCGCATCGTCGGCTTCTCGATGTCAATCAGCCGCGTAAGATCGATTGGTGTCGCCACCAGTACAAGGTCGCAGTCCACGGCGTTGACCGTTGCCTCGAGATCGCGAATCTGCTCGTCGCCGTAGCCCATCGCGGGAAGCAGGTCACCAATGTCGGGGTATTTCCTGTAGGTCTCCTCGATTTCACCGACGGCCCATGGCCGTGGGTCTACGAGCTCACCCGCGTGGTTTTCCATCGCCGCAAGCACACCGGCGCCGAATGGCATACCGCCGTGCGTCGTCGTCGGCCCATCCTCGATGACGAGAACGCGCTTGTCCGTAATTGCATCGGGATCGGGCACATGCAGTGGCGACTTGCGACGTATCAGGGTCGCATCCGGATTGAGCCTTGCAGCGTTGGATTCGATGACCTGGATCTTGTCCTCGTCGGCATAGCCGATCTTGCTGACAAGGATGATGTCGGCCCGTTCGAAATTGACCGTCCCCGGGAAGTATTCGAGTTCATGTCCGGCACGATGCGGGTCCGTCACCGTAATCCAGAGATCCGGCTTGTAGAACGGCGTGTCATTGTTGCCGCCGTCCCAGACGATCACGTCGGCCTCTTTTTCTGCCTCGGCCAGGATCGCGCCATAGTCGGCGCCGGCATAGACGATGACACCGTTACTGATGTGTGGTTCGTACTCCTCGCGTTCCTCGATCGTGCATTCATGCGTCTCCAGGTCTTCATACGTCTCGAACCGCTGCACAGCCTGCTGGGCGAGGTCTCCGTAGGGCATGGGGTGCCGGATGGCGACAGTCTTCTGGCCGAGATCGCGCAGAATATCGGTGATGCGTCGCGATACCTGGCTCTTGCCACAACCCGTGCGGACCGCCGTAATCGCAACGACGGGCTTGCTCGACGGCAGCATCGAGGCGTCGATATCGAAAGTCGAGAAACGCACGCCGTGAGATTCCACGCGCTGGCGACGTTCCTCGACATAGTCCAGGTGCACGTCCGAGTAGGCGAATACCACTTCGTCGACCCTGTTTCCAGCCAGCAGATCCTCGAGTTCCTCTTCGGGATGAATCGGGATTCCGTCCGGATACAGCGCGCCCGAAAGCGAAGCCGGGTAGCGACGATCGTCAATGTGCGGAATCTGCGTCGCTGTAAACGCGAGGACCTCGAAGTCTTCGTTGTCGCGGTAGCAGCAGTTGAAGAGGTGGAAGTCGCGACCCGCGGCTCCCATTATGACGACCCGGCGGCTCATAACGGTTTCTCAGGTAACTGATGGTTACAAGCATGCTACCCGCGCCCTGCTCCGGGGCCGATACGCGCTTCTACGTAGCGCAATCCTCTACGTGAAATCCGTCATTTAAAACCGCGAAAAAGGGAGTAGTTTTCATGTTGCCGGCGGCCGCCGGAGCTTTGCTTGTGAGCACCTGAAATGAAGGACACAATCGTGACTACGCAATCTCCTCCCAGCCTCAACCTGGGTGTAAAAATCCTGCATGACCCGGTTCGTAACAAGGGTACGGCTTACACGGACGCAGAACGCGACGCGTTGAAACTGAGGGGCCTGCTGCCGCCCCGCGTCCACTCAATGGCGGAACAGGAGTTACGTGTCCTCGGCAATGTGCGTGAGAAAGCGACGGACCTCGAGCGTTACCTTTACCTGGTCGCGTTGCAGGATCGAAACGAAAACCTGTTCTATCGCGTCATCATGAACAATCTCGAAGAGATGATGCCGATCATCTATACGCCAACTGTCGGCAAAGCATGCCAGGAATTCCAGCACATCTACCGATCGCCGCGCGGTTTCTACGTCTCGATGCAGGACAAGGGCCGCATCAAGGAAATCATGCAGAACTGGCCGCACAAGAATGCCAGGATCATCGTCGTGACCGATGGCGAGCGTATCCTCGGCCTGGGCGACCTGGGCGCGGACGGCATGGGCATCGCCATCGGCAAGCTGTCGCTTTACACAGCCTGCGCGGGCATCCACCCGACGCAATGCATGCCGGTCATGTTCGACGTCGGCACCAACAACGAAAAGCTGCTTAACGATCCCTTGTACAACGGCACCGAACGCAGACGTGTTCGTGGCCCGGAATACGACGAACTGTTCGCCGAGTTTATCGAGGCCGCCAAGGAAACGTTCCCCAACATCCTGATCCAGATCGAGGACTTTGGAAATACCAACGCGTTTCGTCTACTCGAGCAGTATCGTGACAGCACCTGCCTGTTCGATGACGATATACAGGGCACTGGCGCCGTTGCCGTGGCGGGAATTATTGCTGCCATGCGTATCACAGGTGACCGTCTGTCAGACCAGAAGATCCTGTTCCTTGGCGCCGGCGAGGCGGGCATCGGCATTGCCGATGTCTTCGTTGCAGCCCTCAGAGAGGAAGGCATGTCGACCGAAGAGGCCCGCAAGCACTGCTGGTTCGTCGACAGCAGGGGCTTGCTCGTTGACGGTCGGGACCACATTGCCGCTCACAAGGTGCCCTATGCGCACGAAGGTGAATTCACGCCGGACTTCCTCGAGGCCGTTAAGAGACTTAAACCGACGGCGATACTCGGCCTGTCGGGACAGCCGCAGACGTTCACCAAGGAAATCGTCGAGGCAATGTCTGAAATTAACGAGCGCCCGATCATCTTCGCCCTTTCGAATCCGACCTCGAAAGCCGAATGCACGGCCGAGCAGGCTTATACCTGGAGCGACGGCCGCGCGATCTTCGCGAGTGGCAGCCCGTTCGCCCCGGTCAAATACAACAACCGTACGTTCGTTCCCGGCCAGGGCAACAACGCCTACATTTTCCCGGGAGTCGGCCTGGGCGCCATCGTCAGCGAATCCCGTATTGTCACCGATGAGATGTTCCTCGCCGCGGCGCACTCGTTGGCGAACCAGGTCAGCGACGCCGACCTGGAGCGCGGCAGAATCTATCCGAAACTGTCCCGCATTCGCGAGGTTTCTGCATTGATCGCGCGTGACGTCGCCAAGATGGCTTACGACAACGGGTTCACTGACAAGCCGGAGCCTGAGGACATTCTCGCGGATATACACGACAACATGTATAAACCGATTTACCCGCACTACGCTTGAACGCTCTGAGTGAATCGAAAGGCCCGCCCCGTGCGGGCCTTTTTACATAAACAGCAGCAACGTCGACATTTGTTTGTGTGACACAGGCAAACGACTTATCGGCCTTTCCCTGCCATGCTTGGAGACCCGAATGACGCTTCACGGTCAGTCGCCTGGAGAAACAGCTTATGCGGAAAGACTGCTGGATATCCCTGTTCTGCGCCTGTCTGTTACTTCCTGCCACGGCCAATGCTGACGATACGTTTGACCGATTGTACGAATCGCGTTGGCAATTGCGTCACACGCTCGACACGGCGACCTATTTAGGCGAACTGCCCGAGCCCACCACGTCCCTCGATCTCGATGTGGACGACGGCAACGCGATCCTGAGAGTCACAAAGATCCGCAGCCTCTCCCTGCTTACCCTGTCCGGGGACGAGCGCTCCAAGTGGTTTCTCGGCATCAACGAGGACGGTTTTGTCGGCCTTCACTTTCGCGGCTTTTCACGCAAGGGCGCGAAGCGCCATCTCGACCTCGCCAGCCTGATATCAGCGAGAGATGACGCCGAGGACGACAAGACCGATTGATACGCCGGCGCGCTTCGTTACGCCGCGCTCCCGATTATCTGGCACACGCAGATCGCACTCAGGCGAAGATCCGGTCGATCTCCGCCATGATGTCGGGCGCAAACTGATCGACGAATTGTAGCGCTTTCATGTTCTCGTGCACCTGCTCCACGCGACTGGCCCCGGTCATGACGGTACTGACGAGCGGGTTTTGCAGACACCACGCCAGGGAAAACTGCGCGAGCGTGGCTCCCATGGCATCGGCAAGAGGCTGCAGCGCCGCTACTTTCTCAAGACGCTCTTTGTCAGTCAGCTGGTCCTGCAGCCAATCGAGTTCCTCGAGTGCGCCCCGGCTGCCAGCCGGAATACCATCATTGTACTTGCCCGTCAGCAATCCCGAAGCGAGCGGGCTCCAGATCGTCGAGCCATAACCGTGTTCCTCGTACACGTCAGCATAATCGGGCCCGAAACGCTGGCGTTCGAAAAGATTGTAAACCGGCTGCTCGACAACAGGTTTGTGCAGGTGGTGGCGTTCCGCAATCTCAAGCGCGCTCAGGATCTCCGCAGCTTCCCATTCCGAGGTGCCCCAATACAGCGCTTTGCCGCGCTCGACAATATCGTGCATCGCACGGACTGTTTCCTCGATGGGCGTCGTTGGGTCCGCCCGGTGGCAGAACAGCAGGTCCACGTAGTCCATGTTCAGGCGTTGCAGCGAACCATCGATGGCCTCGAGCAGATACTTGCGATTTAGCGTATTGCTCTCATTGGGGCCGTCATGCAGGCCCCAGAACAACTTCGTCGATACCAGGTAACTGCCACGTCGCCATCCCAGTCGCCTGAATGCCTCGCCCATGATCTCCTCGGACTTTCCGTGCGCGTAGGCTTCGGCATTGTCAAAGAAGTTGACGCCCGAATCGTAGGCCGCGGCCATCATCTGCATGGCGTCGTCGAGGCCGGACTGCTTGTGAAATGTCACCCAGGACCCGAGCGACAATTCGCTGACCTGTATGCCCGCATTACCAACGTGTCTGTAGTTCATGTCCGAATACTAGCATTCCGCGTACAATCACTTAATGGCCGGACACAGACTGTTTCACCGAATCTCACCCATATGGCTCGGGCTGGCGATCAGCGCGTTTCTGCTCGCCATTTTCTTCATTGCCGAAAGTGCACTGGGCCGATGGGACGCTTTGTTTTTTGGCGATGATTTCGATCCGCTCGCACGAGTATCCGGCGGCATCTTGCGGGACGTGCGACTCGCGATTGTCCATTGCCTGCTGGTCGGCTACATGACAGGGGCATTCCTGCAGACGCTACGCAATGGGCAACGCACGGTGCTCGAGCTCCAGGATGTACTGGACTGTTCGCCGCGGGAATGTGTGCAACTGGCCGCCACTGTAAAATTGAGCAGTCGCGCACTGCTTGTTTTGGGAGTGGCCGGGCTCGTGCTGGCCTTAATCGGGCCCTATATGGTACCGCCGGTACCCGAAGGACCGTGGCGCCCGTCGAGCTGGAATGCCGAGGTTACCTGGCACCGTATCCTCGGACCCGCGATGATGATCATGCTCTTGTGGCACGCTTATTCAGTCGTCACCGTATCGACCCGTCTGTCCAACATCGCGAGAAGACTAAGCCGCATCGACCTGCTCGATCACATACCGCTCGCTCCATTTACACGGCTCGGCCTGAACAATGCCCTGCTCGTCATCGGAGGCCTTTCGATCTTCAGCCTGATGACGATTGAAACCGGATTCGCTACAACCCTGCTTGCGATTGGTGTACCGATACTCGTTGTTGCAGTTATCGCATTGCTTTTCCCGGTCCGCGGCGTTCATGATCGAATCCGACAGACGAAGGACGCCGAGCTGCAGATCATCAACGCAGCGATCTCGGAGCAACGCGCATCGTTTCTGGCTGACTCCTCCGGACCGCGCCGCGGCGAGATGGCCGATCTGATTACCTACCGCCGGCTTGTGGAGGACGTGCCGGAGTGGCCATTTACAATATCGAACTATGTTCGCTTCGCTATGTACCTGCTGATTCCGGCGCTTTCATGGGGACTCGGCTTCGTGGCCGAGGAATTCGTCAGCCGCGCGTTGTTCTAACCTGCTGCTCGACCTCGCCGATGTCTTCGTGCCAGAGGTCAGGGTTTGCGGCGATGAAATTGCGCATCGTGTCCCGGCACTGGACGTCATTGACGACCTCGAGATCCACTCCACGGGACCGAAGGTATTCCTCGGGTCCCCGAAACGTCCTGTTCTCGCCAACGACGACGCTGCGAATTCCGTACAGCAGGATGGCACCGCTGCACATGTCGCAGGGCGACAAAGTCGAGTAGAGAATCGCCCTTCGGTATTCAGATGCCGAGAGCCGGCCGGCGTTCTCGAGACAGTCCATCTCGGCGTGCAGCACGGGGCTGCCTTTCTGGACCCTCTGGTTGTGGCCCCGGCCCACGATCTTGCCGTCGAGGACCAGCACGGAGCCGATGGGTATGCCCCCGGCCTGCTGCCCCTTGCGGGCCTCGTCGATAGCGGCTCTGAGGAACGCGTCCATGGCACTAATCTACACTACTACCTCCAATACGAGAATCTACCTAGCGCGCAGGCCGTTGGCGGGTGGGATAATTTTGTTTCCCCTGGAACGTTTCACTCAACGAGGCGAGCTATGGATATGCCAGTAGGACAGACCGACGAACTTGATCTTTTCGTCAATGCTCAACGCCAGTTCGAGCGCGCCCTGACCTGGATTGACGACCTCAAGGTCGGGCTCATCGACTATATGATCAATCCGAAGCGTTCTCTTCACGTGCGCTTCCCCATCCACATGGACGATGGCTCGATCAAGACGTTTCATGGTTTCCGCGTCTTGCACAACCGCGTTCGCGGACCGGGCAAGGGTGGCATTCGTTATCACCCGAACGTGTCCGAAGCAGAGGTGACAGCACTTGCCACCTTCATGACGTGGAAGACCGCCGTCGTGGATATTCCGTTCGGAGGTGGCAAGGGGGGAGTAATATGCAACCCGAAAGAGCTCAGTCGCGCCGAGCTGCGTCGCATCACGCGGCGATTCGTGACGGAACTGGGCGACAACATCGGCCCGTATACCGACATTCCGGCGCCGGACGTGTACACCGACCAGCAGACGATGGCCTGGATCTACGACACGTTCGACATGATGCATCCCGGCCAGAACAACCTCGCCGTTGTCACGGGCAAGCCGCTGGAAATCGGCGGATCGCTGGGACGGGATGAAGCGACAGCCAGGGGCAGCCTGTATGCCACGCAACAACTGATCAAGCACGGCGGCGTACCGGGTCTCGAGACGCTGGAAGGCGCTCGCGTTGCCGTACAGGGTTACGGTAATGCCGGCAGCATAGCTGCAAGGCTGTTTCACGACGTCGGCGCTCGCATCGTTGCCGTCAGCGACTCCCGCGGCGGTATCTGCTCTGACGATGGCCTGGATCCGGTCAAGGTCCAGGAATTCAAGGAGGAAACCGGCAGCGTTAGCGGATTCCCGGGATCGGATGCGCTCAGCAACGAAGAGTTGCTCGCGTACGAATGCGACATACTGATTCCTGCGGCGCTTGAATGCCAGATCCGGGCAGACAATGCGGCAGACGTCAAGGCCAAACTGATCGTTGAGGACGCCAATGGTCCGCTGACGTTCTCGGCCGACGAAATCCTTCAGGAAAAAAATGTAATCGTTCTGCCGGATATCGTCGCGAACGCCGGTGGCGTTGTCGTCAGCTACTTCGAGTGGGTACAGAACCTCGAAAACCAGCAGTGGGATCTCGAGAAGGTGCACCGGCTTCTCAAGGAGCGCATGGACCGCGCTGTCGACGACACCGTCGACTGCTGGACATCGCTCAATACGCGGCATGAAGCGGGTTTCAACGGCAAGAATGCCGGCCCGATACTGCGCGATGCGGCGCTCGTGATGGCCATCAAACGGCTCGCGACGGTCATATTGCAGAGGGACATCTGGCCCTGATTGACAGGCCAGCCAGCCACCGCATCTGCTTACATAAGTAGGCAGATGCGGTTGAGTACGCCGATGGATCGGCCTAATATGGTTTCACCGTTGAGAGGAGTTAGCTATGCGACAACAACTGATAGAGGCGCTCATGTATCCCCGGCTCATGGTCGAGGAGCTCATCGAAGAGGGAAACTACGTTCATAAGAATCTCTTCGAGGCTACGGGCGACCGGTGCAACCATTGCGACGGATCCGGGGAATGCGGTTGGGACCACTGTCTGCAAGACTTCAAGGACCTGGACAAAAGAACGACTGAAAGCCTGAGCGTGTCACTGCGCGAAGGCATCAAGCTGGTCGAATCGATGCATAGCAAGTTGCGGCACGATGAAACGACCTGCACCTGCGAGACCTGCAACTGGATAAGAAATGCCGAGCACCTGACGGAAGAATGCGAACATCATCTTCCGCATGTGGATCCGGCCGTAATCGCGGAAGCGGGCTAAAGACGCCGGACATCTCAATTCTGGCGGACGCCCGATCCGGCGCCCGCCTCGGCTTCACCGCGGCAGCGTATACCTTACGTTGCCTTTTTGTATTGATATCAGTTTCCGTTTTTCCATTTCTCCGATCAGCCCTGCCAGCTCGGACTCGCTCAGCTTGTCGGAAATCAGGTTGTCTATTGTGTTCTGAAGCGTTTTGACCTTGCGCGGCCTCGAATGCCCGCGGTCGACGAGATTTTTCACGATGAGATCGATGATCTCGCTCTTCTTCGTCTTTCCGGGAATCCTTAAGTTCGGTATCTCAGCAATATCGATGACCCGGCGAGCCCGGATCTTTCGACCCTTGAGGTGGCGAATCAATGGATCGAATCCCTTGTCCCGGCTGACGATAATGAAATTGCCTTTCTGATCCGCCGCGGTAAGGGTGCCCATGTAATAGGCGATGTGGAAATCAAGCGCATTCGGTCCGGAACCGTCAATCTCGACGTACTGAGCACTTGCACCGAGCGCCTGCATCGCGACGACGACGTTTCGAGGCAGCTTGGTTTGATTTGCCCCGATGAATACGAACACCTGAAACGGCTGCTCACTCAGCAGCCCGAGATTCTTCGGCTGAACGTTTTCGAAATCGATCAGAACATAGTTTGTGGCCAAGGTCGTCTCCGCTTCTAATCTGTGAAAAATCGCACAATCTCCACCATCGCCTCAGTATCAAAACGGCAATAGCGAAATAACTGCTCCTCGAGTTCGGCTTTGCGCTCGGGAGATATTTCTGGGTCGATTGCCTGGATAAACCCGTCGGCAGCGCCCGTACCTTCCCTGATGCCTTCGAGGTTCGCATAGTCCATGTGCGGCACGATAGTAGGCAGTACCGCCTTGATTGACCAGGAGCCCAGCATGTCCGGGTGGTAGTAATTGTCCTTGACAACCGGGTGCAGGTCGAAAAGGCGATCGACGATGGCCCTGAGCGGCGCCTTGAGATCGGGGAATAACTCGATGAGCCCTTCGATCACACGCTCCTCGTAATTTGTATACATGAGAACGGGCCCGTCGTCGGCGAGGCATTCGATCATTTTCTCCGCGAGTGCCCGCATCGGCGCAGCGCCTGACAGGTCGAGGAACTCTTCGTGGCGCATCGTAGCCAGAGAACCATCCCCGCCACCGCCGTCGATATGACAGGACCACTGCACGGGCACGGCCGCATAAGGCCGCGTGCCCTCCCAGAACGGCACTGCAGGCGCAATGGTCTCGAAGTCCAGGTAGTAGCGAGGGTACGCCAGCGACTCGAGAATTCGACGCGCGTTGTCCAGCACCTCGGGCTCACCGTCGCACGTCACCCGGTGGATGCGAAGCTGGGTGTCGGCCGTGATGTCCTCCGCGGCGACATCGCGAATGTCGCGCGCACCGAGTGCAACGTAAGCGCCCAGTTTTGCCTTGCTGCCGCCCAATCCTCGAATCGGGTACGCGGTGTCGCCGGGCCAGCAATGCTCCTGGAACTGGCAGTCGTAGGGCTTGTTGCACTGTGCGCCAACATGGACCTCCGGAAAGTACCCGAGGATCGCGTCGCTGGCCTTGCTGATCATGTCGACGACCGTGGGTTCGACCGTACGCACCTCATCGGTCAGGTCGATGAGCTCGAGCAGTCCGTGGTAGTTACCATCTCCGCCATAAACAAATTGATTATTGATGTGCGCGACCGCAATCGACTTCAACGGCAAGCCGGAATTGCGCATGACCCAGTCCTGGATTGCGCAGTCAAGGACGTGATAGTCCTTGACTGACGTCGACGCCTTGACCTCGATTGCGCGCCAGCCGTCACCGTCAGGTATCAGTACATCAACCCGAACTAATACGTTTGCGCATCGGAAAGTCGCTTCGAAGATCGGGTAATCGGCGCCGCCCTCCAGCAACCGCTGCGTCTCGCGCACCATGATGTGCATGTTGCGATTGAAGGGAATCTCGACCGACCCGGGTTTGCCGTATACCTGTTGCGAAATCGCGCCGACCTTGTGGCCCGTCGCAAACAGCGATTCCGTCTGTGCCGACACCACGCCAAGTTCCGGATGGTGTTTTTCGAGATGAAGCTTTTTCGGACACTGCCAGGCCGAAATCAGTTTCGACTTCGAGAGATTGGGTTTTCGTGCCGCCATGGACACGATATTACACCCTGCCTATCGGCTTTTTTGCCCTCCCCGGCTTCGGACGACCAGCAGAACAAGGGCCAGCACGACGAGCAGTCCGAATACGAGCACCATCGGTGCCGAACGTTCCTTGTCTCCGGCAATGGCGGCTGGTCCTGCTGAAGCGAGCGGATCTTCGTCGCTGGCGTATTGATACAACCTGACGTCACGTATCGCCACGGACCCCTGCCCGGGCAGGTGCAGGGCAAGCGTTACTTCGCCTGGAACAAGGAACGCACCCGGCGTGCTGTCGCCCTGGTTCGAGTAAAACGGCAGAACGAACGGACGCCAGTCCGAACTTCCCGACAGCTTGCCCAACGGGCCCGACGGCGCGAGACTTTTGGTGAAGAAGACGCCTTTGTCGCCGAAATCGTTGTTCATCTGCAGGTAGGCGTCACCTTCAACACCGTCGTGGCGCACCATGCCCTTCAGCGCATAGACAGGAGAACTGATACCGGGCTGCGGAAGCACCACCAGCAGGTGTCTTTGTTTACCAGGAACTGCGTGAAGCGTCAGCGGCTCTTCATAGAAGACCATTGCCCTGACCGCCTCCTCTGCGTGCAGGAGCGGCGCCGTCAGCGATGCAGCCAGCACGACGAGGCAGTAACGCACAAGGTGTAATGTTCTCACCATCTCACCACGTCGCCTTGAGATCCGTGGCTTGCAGCTTCACGCCGACGCATTGGAGCGTCAATTCTGGGATGTACCTAGCGCGCGATTCTATATACTTGCAGAATGGCTGGAGTAGACGGACGTGTGGCGCTGATTACGGGCGGCAGTCGCGGCATAGGCCTCGCGACGGCGAAGCTACTTGCGTGTCGCGGTGCAAAAGTCATGTGTGTTGCACGCGACCAGGAGCAATTGTCGGCGACCGGATTCGATTTCGCGATAGCGGACCTTGGCAGTGCAGACGGCTGCGCAGAAGCGATTGCAGAAGCCGAACGCAAACTCGGCCCCGTCGATATCCTGATCTGCAACCATGGCATCGGCTCGGCCCATGAGCGTGTCGTGTGGAAGCAGAAACCCGAAGACTGGGTACGCACGATGCGCATCAATCTCGACGGTCCCTTTCACCTGTCCCGGCTGTTGCTCGAGGGAATGACTGCACGCGGTTACGGGCGATGCGTATACACAAGTTCCACCGCCGGCCTGGTTGCCGAGCATGCGGGTAGTGCCTACAACAGCTCGAAACACGGGCTCATCGGCCTGATGCGTTCGGTTGCTGAGGATGGCGGCGCTTTCGGCATCACGGCCAACGCCGTATTGCCGGGTTGGGTGCGCACAGAGATGGCCGAGCGATCCGCTCGCCAGGAGGCAGAAGATCTCGGAATCACGGCCGCTGAAGTCTGGGAACGACGTGCAGCCCTGTACCCTCCGCGACGGGTAGCGACGAGCGAGGAAGTTGCCGAGGTGATTGCCTTTTTCGCGTCGGAAGAGTCAAGCGGCGTCAGCGGTGAGGCAATTCGCGTCGCGCTGGGCAGCCAGACCTGAGCTGGCACCTCAACGGCCGGACGATATCCTGACGAGTTCATCGCCCACACGCGCCAGGTGGGTGCAACAACTGTCGAGCGCACTCATAAATTCCATCTTGTCGACGGGAGATATTAGTACGCGTTTGCGCTCGTCGTTCCACCTGATTGACAGTCGGTCTAGCGACGCCGCGGGACTGGACAGCGGATTCCGTGACGGCCGGACACGGTCGATGCTGGCCAGCGGTATTCGCTGCTTGAATGGCCCACTGTGGATGAGAAGTTCATTGTCCCGAATCGTGTAGGTTATGCCGTAGAGCAAGGACAAGATGACTGCTACCACGACTACGCTGAGTCCAAGGACCAGTGCTCTTTGCAGCAATGGCTCGCCGCTCCGGAACTGTAAGACGGCACCGACCATGCCGAGCAGCATCCCTGCCCAGACAAGAATGACGATCCAGGCGTCACGTTTCGATCGGTAGGTCCTGGTCATTGCAGATACTAGCCCACGCAGCGCCGTTCAAATTCGTCCAGCAGTTTGTCTTTGTCCTTTGCTTTCTCGAAGAAGCGGCCAATAAACCGCATCGCCTTTTCCCGGTTTTCGCCTGACAGCCCGGGCGTGTCGCGCAGTACATCGGAAATTTCTTTCTCGCTGGCCGTAATTTTGTCGAGTGCCGCAGCCAGGACAGTCCGGTCGGTGCACAGACCTCGATACAGTCTCTGGGTCACCTTCTTGATACGCAGCGTTCTGTCGGGAAAAGCGTATCTGGCGTTAACGAGACCGGACAGGTCGAGGTCGTACGGGACGAATACCACGATATCGTCACGCTCAAACAGATCGATATTATGACAACAGCCGTCGTCATAGTCGGCTTTCACCAGGCCCCAATCCGTGTTGCCAATCAGGTACTGGTAGACATACACGAGCGCGGCCTGTTCGAGGTCGTGGCGACGCTTTGGCACCCCTCGCATCGTGACCGGCTTCGCACCCATTCTCGCCGCGAGTTGTTTCGCGGTCTCGAGGACAAAGCCAAATCGATGCGACCCTTTCTCCCCGAGCTTGCCGTCGGTGTCGACATAGTTGATGCGTAAAAGCCGGACGCGAAAGCTCAGCTCGGTCAGCACATTGAAAATGCGGTAAGCCGCATATTCCTCGAGCAGACCCTGTTCGGCGCTATCCTGGTTGCGGCAGTGTGTAACCAGCTTGAGTTTGTCCTGCCCCGCAAACACCGTCTGCGCTACATCCGCTTGTCGAAAATTCAACCTCAGCGGCGGAAACTCGCAGACCCTGACACGACTATTGCCGCGGACACGCACCTTCACCGGATGCTCAGCACCATCAGCGTCAATGGCAAATGAGCGCTCAACGCGGTCTTCGGTGTCGACTATCACCGAAGCCAGGGGGCCACGCAAGGCAACGTCGAGCACGGCATCGGTGTCGAACAGGGGCGACGCATACAAATCTGTCGCGCAATTCAGAAGCAAGGCGCCGACCAACGCTGTTACAGACGAAGTCCCGCTCGGCAAAATCAAAGCTCCCACCCGGTCTACTCGAATACGCCCGCAATCTTCGTGCCACAAGCCTCGCAAGAACCGCCGGGAAGCAGGCGCCAGTCGGACAAGCAGTACCAGTCTCGCCCGATGAGAACCTCGCGACATTCCGGGCAGTAGGTGCTCGAACCCTGGAAATCGTGCACGTTGCCCGTGTAAACGTAATTCAGCCCAGCCTTAAGTGCAATCTCGCGGGACCGGGTCAGCGTGGCCTTTGGCGTGCGGGGCGTCTGCATCATCTTCCAGTCGGGGTGAAATGCCGAGAAATGTAGCGGTACGTCGCAACCCAGGTTTTCCACGAGCCACCGCGACATGGCCTCAATTTCCTGCACAGAATCGTTTTCGCCGGGAATTAGCAACGTCGTGACTTCGAGCCAGACGTCCGTCTCGTGTCTCAGGTATTGCAGTGTCTCCAGCACGGGCGCCAGGTGGCCACCACAGATCTTCCAGTAGAAACGATCGGTGAACGCTTTGAGATCCACGTTCACAGCGTCCATGCTTCTGAAGAACTCTTCTCGCGGTTTCTCGGTTACATATCCGGCCGTTACAGCGACATTCCGGACGTCGCGCTCCCGGCAAGCCTGAGCAACGTCCACAGCATACTCAAGGAATATCACGGGGTCGTTATAGGTGTAGGCGACGCTGCGACAGTCTCGCTCTATCGCCGCAACGACTATCTGCTCCGGCGTCGCAGCTGCCTGTAGCCGGTCGAATTCGCGTGACTTGGATATATCCCAGTTCTGGCAGAACTTGCAGGCCAGGTTGCAGCCCGCCGTGCCGAATGAATAGACACGACTGCCGGGCAGGAAGTGATTGAGTGGCTTCTTTTCAATGGGGTCTACGGCGAAGCCGCTCGAGCGACCGTATGTCGTCAGCACGATCTCGTCGTTGCCGCGCGCGCGAACGAAGCAAAGCCCGCGCTGGCCATCGCGCAACTTGCAGAATCTCGGGCACAGATCGCACTGCAGTCGGCCATCGTTCAGCCTGTGCCAGTAACGGCCTGTGACGCCGGATATTTCGGGCTGGCTGTTCATACTCGTCCAGCTACAGATATGAGGCCCAGGAGCGGCCCTGTCAATGCCCTGTACACCCGTAAAGCTACCTATTCCGTCTTCGCCTGTGAGGCCTACAATGGTATACAGGTGGGTCACTGGGCATCGCTATGACCCTGATCCGTACACCCGCTGTCGCAGGCCAGTTCTACTCCGGTAACGCCGAGGAGTTAAACGCGACCGTCGCGACACTGCTTGCCGAGGCGCAGGACATTCATCTGCCTGCGCCCAAGGCTCTCATTGTGCCGCATGCCGGCTACGTCTACTCGGGTCCCGTGGCTGCCAGCGCCTATGCCCCCCTGCGACGCTGGCGCGAGCAATACGAGCGTGTCGTCCTGGTCGGTCCAAGTCACCGCACACCTGTTCGCGGCATCGCCTTGAGTGGTGCCGACATCTATCGCATGCCGATGGGTGACGTGCACGTGGACAAGGCCGCAATCGACAAGCTCGATATCGAAGGCGCCGGAGTTTTTGACGAGGCGCACGAGTACGAGCATAGCCTCGAAGTGCACCTGCCGTTTCTTCAGGCCGTGCTCGACGAGTTTCTGCTCATACCTGTTGTGGTTGGGACCGCGCGACCCGAGCTTGTGGCGCAGCTGCTCGAAGCCCTGTGGGGTGGGCCCGAAACACTCATCGTCATCAGTTCCGACCTGAGTCACTACCTGCATTACGACGAGGCCCGTACGATCGACGCCTGCACCTGCGCAGCGATTGAGCGCCTCGACGCGAGCGACATTAGCCACGATATGGCCTGCGGCGCCACGCCCGTGGCCGGGCTGTTGCTCGCCGCAAGGCACCATGGCCTCGAAGTTAGGACCCTCGACCTCAGGAACTCCGGTGACACGGCCGGCAGTGATGATTTCGTCGTCGGTTACGGTTCATGGGTGTTTTATAAATGAAATCAATTATTTATATTGCTTTTCTCATGTCGTTTGCGGCCTTTGCGGACGATGATAACTACGAATCGGATCGAGCCGAAATGGTCGATCACCTCAAGTGGTACGCGCGATACGTGCACGACGACGACGACGTGGGCTTCTCGACCGAGGTCATGGCGGCGATGGCGACGGTTGAGCGGCATCGCCTGGTTCCCGCGGACCAAAGACGATTCGCCTATGAGAATCGGCCGCTGCCAATCGGCTATAGCCAGACGATTTCGCAGCCTTACATCGTGGCCCTTATGACGCAGCTGATTCGGCCGGATTCCGACGATGTAATTCTGGAAGTCGGCACGGGCTCCGGTTACCAGGCCGCGGTTCTCGCGGAACTTGTCAGCCATGTGTACAGCATCGAGATTATCGAGGCACTGGCCACTCGCGCGCGCGGAGATCTCGATAGGCTGGGTTACGACAACATCACGACCCGGCTCGGGGACGGTTATTACGGCTGGGAAGAGCATGGCCCGTTTGACGGCATCGTCGTCACGGCAGCCGCAAGTCACGTTCCTCCTCCGCTGATCAAGCAACTCAAACCGGGCGGCCGCATGGTGATTCCGGTCGGCAGTCACTTCATGACGCAGGACTTGCTGATGCTCGAGAAAACGGCCAGCGGCGAAATCGTGACCCGCCAGTACGGCGCTGTGCGTTTCGTGCCGCTGACCGGCAAGCACTAGCCCGTGCGGCGACTGCTGCCAGCGACGCTGCTCGTTTCGGCGGGCGCCATCGCCTACGAACTGCTGTTGATGCGGGCCCTTTCGATCGTGCAATGGCATCATTTCGCGTACATGATCATCAGCCTCGCGCTGCTCGGCTATGGAGTTAGCGGTACGCTGATTGCAATATTCCGGTCTCGCCTCGAAGCGCATTTCGAGTCGGCATTTGCCGTATCGGCACTGCTATTCAGCATCACGATGGTCTTGTGTTTTGCGCTAGGCCAGCGCGTGCCATTCAACGCGCTTGAGGTCGTCTGGAATTCACGGCAGTTCGTATACCTCAGCGTCCTGTACCTCGTGTTCTTCGTACCGTTCTTCTTCGCCGCCACCTGCATCGGCCTCGCCTTCACCTGTCGTCGCGCGCAGATTCCTCGCATTTATTTTTTCGACCTGGCGGGTGCCGGGATTGGCGCGATAGTAGTAATAGCCGCTCTGTTTGTGCTCTTCCCGCAGAACGCCCTGCTGGCGCTCTCAACCTTGCCCCTCATCGCATCGGCGATCATGTGCAGTCGAACCCGGGGCCGGCGGCCCATATTCGCGGTTCAGCTCGGGTGGCTGGCGCTGTTGTTCCTGGGACTGCCCCAGCAGAACCTCAACCTGCGCGTCTCCGAGTACAAGGGGCTTGCCCAGGCAATGCAGGTTATCGACAGCCGGGTCATTGCTGTCGACTCCAGCCCTCTGGGGCTCATCACCGTCATCGACAGCCCGACCATCCCGCTGCGGCATGCGCCGGGCCTGAGTTTCAGCACGCAGCATATTCCGGCGGAGCAACTCGGTGTTTTCACGGACGGCGACGGCCTGAGCGTTATCACGCGTATCGAAAGCGATATCCAGTCGCTGAAGTACCTGGGCGACATTACGGCGGCCCTGCCCTACGCACTGCTCGACAGACCGAATGTGCTCGTGCTCGGCGCCGGGGGCGCCAGCGACGTCCTGCTCGCCCTGTATCACGGCGCCCGGGCGGTCGACGCGGTAGAGCTCAATCCGCAGATGAGCGAGCTCGTGAAGAACTCCTACGCGGATTTTGCGGGCAGGGTTTACGATGACCCCCGGGTACGCCTGCACGCCAAAGAGGCTCGCGGGTTCGTTGCCCAGAGCGACGAGCGCTACGATCTTGTCCACATCGGCCTCCTGGACTCCTTCGGCGCCTCGGGCGCCGGTGTGCATTCGCTCAACGAAAGCTATATCTACACCGTGGAGGCACTTCGGGATTACCTGGACGTCACGGCACCCGATGGCATCGTCGCTATTACGCGCTGGCTGAAACTGCCGCCGCGCGACAGTCTCAAGCTCGTTGCGACGGCCGCGGAAGCAATTGGGACGTCGGGGTCCGCGACACCAGGCAGCCAGCTCGCGCTCATCCGTAGCTGGAATACGACGACCCTGCTCATCAAGAACGGTGTGCTGACGAGGGACGACGTCGCGGCGATTCGACGGTTTTCCGAGTCTCGCTCATTCGACACGGCGTGGTTTCCGGGTATCGACCAAAGCCTGGCGAACCGATACAACATCCTTGACGAACCGTACTTCTACAATGGCGCGAAAGCGCTGCTCTCCGACGACGCGTCCCGGTTTTCAGATCGCTACAAATTCCATATCGGGCCGGCTACCGACAACAAGCCGTATTATTTTCACTTCTTCAAGTGGGCGACTCTTCCGGAGATCTTCGCCGTGCGTAAAGTGGGTGGAGCCGCACTCATCGAATGGGGCTACCTGATTCTCGTTGCGACGCTAGCACAGGCCCTGATCGCCGGGGTGCTCCTGATCCTGCTGCCGTTATCACGCGTGCGGCGCTCCTGGCCTGCCGGCATAGCGCCTCGGATGGGTGCCTATTTTCTGCTGCTCGGCTTTGCGTTCCTTTTTATCGAGATGGCCTTCATCCAGAAGTTCATCCTGTTCCTGAGCCACCCCCTGTATTCTGTCGCGGTCGTGCTTAGCAGCTTTCTCGTGTTTGCCGGTATCGGCAGCGCGGCCTCGACAACGCTGGCGCGCAGTCTCGAGCGGGACGAACGTTCAATGATCAGTCTCGCCGCCTGGTGCATCCTCGCACTGGCACTCAGCTACGTGTTCGTCCTGCCGTGGGTGTTCGAAAATCTGATCGGGTTTGCCGACCCAATCAGGATCGTCGTGTCGGTCGTCCTGATTGCCCCGCTTGCGGTTTGCATGGGGATGCCCTTCCCGCTCGGGCTCAGGCGAGTCGCCCAGGCCGCACCCGACTTTATCCCCTGGGCCTGGGGCATCAACGGCTTTGCCTCGGTGGTGAGCGCCGTTCTCGCGACGCTGCTTGCGATCACGTTCGGCTTCAATGTCGTGATCCTGTTGGCCCTGCTGATGTACCTTGCGTCAATCCGACTAGTGCCACAAGGACCTGAATGACTCCTTACCCGACGGCCATCCTTCTTCACCGACGAGAGGCACGAATCGAACGGCGATCAGGTCTTCACTCGTCCATTCGTTCTCTTCGACGCGGATAACTCGAACGAGCTGCTGATAGGACTGGCCATAGCCGACGGGAATAACCAGTCGTCCGCCGATCCTGAGCTGACGCTTGAGCGTTTCGGGAACGTGCGGCGCCCCGGCCGATACGAGAACGCCGTCGAACGGCGACTTTTCGGGCCATCCCAGAGTACCGTCGTCGCAGCGGACGTGCACATTGTCGTAACCCAGCGCGGCCAGCGAGTGTCGTGCCATTTCGGCGAGCGATTCGATACGTTCGATCGTGTATACGTCGGCCGCTATCTCCGCGAGAACGGCGGCTGCGTAGCCCGAGCCGGTGCCAATTTCGAGGACCTTTTCGCCGCCCTCGAGGTCGAGGCCCTCGGCCATGTACGCAACGATATACGGTTGCGAGATTGTCTGCCCTTCACCAATCGGCAAGGGCGAATCATCGTAGGCGAAGGCACCCTGCCCGACAGGCAGAAATTGCTCACGCGGGACCTTGCGCATGGCGTCCAGGACGGCCTCGGATTTGACGCCGCGCCCCGCGATTTGCTTCCGGACCATGCGTTTTCGCAGTTCTGTGAAGTCCGCCATCAGGCTGACAGTTTAGGGTCGCAACGCGCACCCTGACTATCCGGGTTTTACGCAAAGTGCCTCGAGCGACCGTGGCTCGTGATTGACTGGGCTGTCCAACGACGCAATGATGGTTCCCGGAGTGCATCCACCGCAATCTGGGGACTTGCCATGACACTGATAAGCAGAGTTGGTCTATTGCTCCTGCTCGTAGTTGGAAGTGCAGGCGCCGATGAGCGCCCGCGTGCCAGGGATATCGGCCTGGTTACTGGCATATTTCCGGCTGGAGAACTGAACGCCATTACGGACGTCGGCGGCGTCAAGGTGGGTCACGCTACGATCATCGAGGGCGATGATATTCGGACTGGCGTTACTGCGATCATTCCGGGCCCGGGAAATCTCTACACGCACCCGATGCCCGCCTGGATTCACATCGGCAATGGGTACGGCAAGCTCATCGGCGAGACGCAGGTTCGTGAATTCGGGGAAATTGAAACGCCGATACTCCTGACCTGCACACTCTGTGTCTGGAGCGCCGCGAACGCGCTTAAAGAATGGGTCTATGAGCAACCAGGCATGGGTGAGCACACCGTCAACCCCGTTGTCGGCGAAACGAATGACTCACGGGTCAATAACATGTGGGCCGATCCGGTACAGCGCGGGCACGTCTTCGAAGCGCTCGCCAATGCCGCCGGCGGTCCTGTCCCGGAAGGCAGCGTCGGTGCCGGCACCGGGACGCAGGCTTTCGGCTGGAAGGGAGGTATCGGCACGAGTTCGCGCGTGCTACCACGATCATTGGGCGGATACACGGTCGGCGCTCTCGTGCAAACGAACTACGGCGGCATTCTCACGATGAATGGCGCACCGGTGGGCAGAGAGTTGAGAAACTACTCGTATCGCAGGGACCTGGAATCTGCCGGCAAAGAAATCCACCAG
>Ga0265303_10000616_pt1 | contig 20384 bp, 21 predicted proteins | sample Helome_2_FD_192494 | JGI IMG/M metagenome (GOLD analysis project Ga0265303, IMG submission 192494) | Marine sediment microbial communities from subtidal zone of North Sea - Hel_20160317 (Illumina Assembly) | ecosystem: Environmental > Aquatic > Marine > Subtidal zone > Sediment ... | reverse complement strand
TCGATCCGGGGCTTGCCTGGACCGGTGTGAAGCATTCAGGCCGTGGCTGCAGCCTGTCGGTGATGGGTTATGAATCGCTCACCCGGCCCAAATCATTCCACATAAAAACTGAACTTTGAGAGAGTACCATGCAGGATTGGAGCGCAAACTGGAACTATCCCACCAACCTCAAGACAGGTGCGGGCCGGGTGAACGAGTTGCCGGGCCTGTGCAGGGAGATGGGAATGCAAACTCCGCTGCTGATCACCGATCCAGGACTTGCCACGCTGCCCATGGTCGAACAGGTAATGGACAAGCTGAAAGCAGCCGGACTCAATGCCGGCCTGTTCTCTGCCATCAAGGCGAATCCGAGCGGGGAGAATGTCGACGAGGGTGTGTCCTTCTATCGCGACAACGGGCACGATGGGGTTATCGCCTTTGGCGGCGGTTCGGCGCTGGACGCTGCAAAAGCTGTCGCTCTCATGGTGGGACAGGACCGTCCGCTATGGGATTTCGAGGATATCGGCGACAACTGGACACGGGTCAACGTGGCGGGCATGGCCCCGGTCGTTGCGCTACCCACCACCGCTGGAACCGGTTCCGAGGTCGGGCGAGCTTCGGTGATTACCGACACCGGCAAACACGTCAAAAGGATCATCTTTCATCCAGCAATGCTTCCCGCCCAGGTGATACTTGATCCGCAGCTGACCGTTGGCTTGCCGGCTTCACTGACCGCGGCTACCGGCATGGACGCACTGTCGCATAATCTTGAAGCCCTGTGCTCGCCTTTCTATCACCCGATGGCTGAAGGTATCGCCGTCGAGGGTATTAGACTGGTACACCGGTACCTGACACGCGCGGTCGCAGACGGCAGTGACATTGAGGCTCGTACCCAGATGCTGGTCTGCTCGAGCATGGGCGCAACGGCATTTCAGAAAGGCCTGGGAGCCATGCACGCTCTGGCTCATCCGCTCGGCGCCCTCTACGACGCCCACCATGGAACGCTCAATGCAATCCTGATGCCCTATGTATTGAAGGCTAACCGCAGCGCTGTCGAGGAGAAGATACGCAGGCTCAACCATTATCTGGGCCTGACAAACAGCGGATTCGATGGATTTCTTGACTGGGTGATCGAACTGCGTGCACAGTTGAGCATTCCCAACACACTGGCCATGATCAATATCGATGATTATGACAGTGAGACAGTGGGCAGGATGGCTTCTGCCGATCCATCTGCAGGCGGCAACCCGATCAGCTTCAGTAGCGAACAGTATCAGCGCATATTCGAGGACGCGGTGGCAGGTTACCTCTAGGGCACAATAAAACACCATGCATGTCGCAATCATTCAATGTGACGCTGTACTTAGCGAATGGGTACCGGTATTCGGTAACTACACAGATATGATCAAGCGCATGTTTGAGTCCGTGGATGCCGATATCGAGTACCGGGTATTCGATTCACGGCAGGGCGAATATCCACACGATCTTGACAACTATGACTTCTATATAACGACGGGCAGTAAGGCGGCTGCCTACCAGGACCTGCCATGGATAAAACAATTGGTCAGGTTCGTACAACGCCTGGATAAACAGCAAAAGAAACTCATCGGAATCTGTTTCGGTCACCAGATCATCGCAATGGCGCGTCATGGACAAGTTGAAAAGTCCCTGAAAGGATGGGGTGTTGGTGTTGCGCAGAACCGTGTTGTTGCCCATCCCGAATGGATGAAAGAAGCGGATGACGTGCTGAACATTATTGTCAGCCACCAGGACCAGATAAGCCGGCTCCCGAATGACACACGCGTCATCGCTTCGAGTGACTTCTGCCCCTATTTCGTGGTGCAGTGGGGAAACCATTTCCTCAGCGTTCAGGGTCACCCGGAGTGGCTGCCAGCCTATTGCAGGGCCTTGATGAATCATCGCCGGCAGATTCTGGGGGATGAACTGGTAGAGGCGGGTCTCGCCTCACTGGCCACAAGGCCCGATAACGCACTCTTCAGCCGGTGGATTCTGGATTTTGTCGCATTCTGAATGTTTGACCCACATGTATGCATTTGACCATTGCAGGAACACATCATCCGTAATATTGTTTCATGACAGCAGCTACGGTTAGTCAGCATATTTCCACCATACGGGAATTCAATGAGGCTTCAGATGGATTGGTTGCAGCGCCATAGGCTTATAGCAATAGCTGTTATTCTCGGCATCGGCATGATGAGTGCTTATGCCTTGGTGCACGTGGTTTCGTACCCTGATAGAGACTGGCTCGCTGAATTGTCCAGCCTGCAAGCGCTGGAACTGGGGATGCTGATCAGCTTTCTTGTTCTGCCCATCCTGTTCGGTCTGTATGCGCATTCACTGCTGCAGCGCGCGCACCTGCCTCATATTGCTGAAGAAATCACAGAGCACAGTGAGGCCGAAGAGCAACTGAATCTGACAACAGCGGTCTTTGAGTCCACCGATCAAGGTGTAATCATTATCGACAGGAAGCATTGCATAGTATCCGTCAACCCGGCTTTCATTACCCTCACCGGATATACACTGGATGAGGTTAAAGGTAAAAGCCTGCTTTTCCTGAAATCAAGCCGACACAATGAAGCCTTTTACGAAAATATCTGGCGTTTGCTAGAGAATAAAGGTTACTGGAAGGGAGATATCTGGAGCATCCGCAAGAATGGGGAAACCTACCCCTCCTGGCATACCATCAGTCCTATTTACGCAAGTGATACCGGTAAGCTAACCCATTTCGTGTCGATATTCTCCGATATAACACCAATCAAGCGGCAGCAGGCTAACGTCGATTTGCTCGCTTACCATGATCCACTCACCGGCTTGCCTAACCGGCTATTGCTCACCGAACGCCTGGAACATGCCTTGAGTGTACTGACACGCCTCAACACCCAGGTCGCGCTGCTGTTTTTTGACCTCGATGGATTTAAGGATATTAATGATACACTGGGACACACCGCCGGTGATTCCCTGCTGCAGGTGGTTGCTGGTCGTATGCTATCCGTGCTCAGAGATGGCGATACAGTGGCGCGTTTCGGGGGCGATGAATTTGTGATTCTGACCGAGTCGTGCGAATCGCGAGCAGGGCTAGAGCGGGTGGCAGAAAAAATCATTGAAGAAATATCACAACCCGTACTAGTTGACGAGCAGAAAATCGTGGTTGAAACCAGCATTGGCATAGCTATTGGTCCTGCTGACGGCACCGACAGCCAGACACTGATCCAGTCCGCTGATAAAGCAATGTACCGGGCCAAGACGCATAAAGGCAGCCACTACTGTTTCTATGATGAAACCACCCCCCACTGCCAACCGGAATTAGTCAGCTGATTACATGCCCTCCCCTGAAGAAAAACACAAGGGCATTGCATTGAGGCACGCAAAATAGATGTTAAGATGCTGATATTGAGGTACCGATTAGTTTTTGACCACACACGATTAAAGCTGGGAGGTTCGTTGTGAACAGACTATTTCCACCTGTCAATAAGAAAAAATTGTTGGCTTGCGTATTGGCAGCCAGCGTTTTCTTGCCTGCGGCAACGGCCAACGCCCTGTGGCGCGGATATGATTCCGAGTGGAGATGTGATCCTAAATTGGCCTTTCTCGAAGAATATGGTTTTCTTAATATTAATGGACCCAGCCGAGGCGATCTCCAGCGTCTGCACCGGGATCGCTGGAAAGCCGCCTATTATCGTGATGCACGTTATGACCCTGTTATAAAAGCTTTACGCAAACGCTGCCCGCACAGATCAAACTATCGGTGGTGAAGCCCCGACGTATAATTAGAAAACTGCGGCCGATTTTGGATGGGTTTGGAATGACGAAAAGAGCATCGGCTTACGTAGTTTTCCGGGATTGACTTCTCATAGTATGGCTTTCCACTTAAAAGATGTTATTCACAACGCTCATAAGGCCATACCAATATGTCTGCACGAAATGACAGTCACTTGACAAACAATCTACAAATAACGCGTAAAGTATTGTAATATAAACTATATTTAATCTGTATAAAAAATAGCCAAGTTAATAAAAAGCCCGGTTTAGTAGGGATCAAGGGCCTAATACACGATTTCATCCACACACTTATCCACAGCATCTGTGGAAAACTTTTATCGGTTAACGAAGGGCAATACCGTTAGAACTGGCGTGACTCTGCGGATCGATGCTAAAACGAGCTCCATGCGCATCAAGGCAAAATGGAATGAACGTTACCGTACGGCCACAGGCAAGCGGCGGGCATCACTGGTCTTAAAAGAAAACCTGCATTTATTGCCTGACCATGGCCACGCGCTGGACCTGGCCTGTGGGTTGGGTGCCAACGCCATCCTGCTGGCACAACAGGGTTTGAAAGTTGAGGCCTGGGATATTGCCGATGTTCCTGTTGCAGCGTTACAAGACCTGGCACTTAAGCGACAGTTATCCATTCAAACCGAAGTGCGAGACGTTGAGGCGCATCCACCCGAAGCAGAAACATTTGATGTCATTGTTGTGAGTTACTTCCTTAATCGTGACATTACTCCAGCACTGGTAGCGGCACTTAAAACTGGCGGCCTCATCTATTACCAAACCTTTACCCGGCAACGTGTTTCCGATCGTGGCCCGCAACGCGAAGAATTCAGATTAGTTGAACAGGAACTGCTGCATCTGTTTTCCGGCTTGCAGCTTTTATTCTATCGTGAAGAGGGACGTATTGGCGACATACATAACGGTTTGAGAGATGAGGCGATGTTTATCGGAAGAAAAAAGACTTGAAGCGACATAGAGGGCTCGCCTCGCTTCATTGAGCAACTCAGCTGCGACAGGGTTGGATTCTGTTTCCGCTTGGAAATAGCTTAGGGCCGATAGGCGGGGCATCACAGTATGTCCTTACAATAAGCAACGGTCAGATTTTGTCAATCAGGAAGGCTTATCCCTGTTCATACCATAAAGATATGTCGGAACCGCTTGAGCATCTGCCGTACATAAACACGAACACGGATGCTGCCCAGTTCGTTTGCGGCATTTATCAAGACCGCATATCATCTGATTGATAGGCGCACCTTCTCATGCCCGCTGAAAGTGCATATAGAAATCACTGAAACATGAGCTTGATTTGGCGGGATTTTCATCTTCAGCCAAGCCGGTGCTAAGGAAGCAGGTGAACTGGTCGATAAAGGAGACAGCACAGTTAGTCGTTACAATTAACTGTGTGTTGCTGTGAATGCTCCTCCGCATCAGCAACGAGCCAGCGTCTTGTCTACTGATGAGGCGTTGGCTTTTTTATGCAGCTTTCCGTATCACCATCATAATCAACCCGAGTATGCCAGGGGTGAAGAGCGAAACGCAGCCGGTAACGATGTGAAATTTGTAATATCCGTAGTTTCAGCAGTAGACAACTTTCCAGAACGCCCGCAGGTATCTATCCCGTATGGTGCAAAAAATCGAATACTTGCTTTCAGGCCGCTTCACGGTAGTAGTAATTGAGCATACCACCAAGCCGTTCGCGGCAATGAACAAGATCATTGGTTGAGCCAACCTTGGCAAGTGGCGCCAACAATCGATTCCCTACAGGGCGAGAGGGTGCCCTGGCGCAGCGATAATCAGGTACAGGAGATAGGAAATGTGTGAGTCCATGCGCATAGCACAAGTGATGGCTGGTGCGCCCATTGGTGGCGCGGAGAATTTCTATGCGCGATTGGTTGGCGCACTGGCGAATTACCCTCAGTTGGATCAAAGGGCGTTTACCCGGACCAATCCTCAGCGTGAATCTACTTTGGCTCAGGCGGGCGTGCCTGTGAATACTTTTCGTTTCGGAGGCCCACTGCAATTACATCATAACCGTCAGTATGTGAAAGCCCTAAAGGAGTGGCAAGCTGATATTGTTGTTACCTATATGAATCGCGCCACAAAACTGACGCCTGCCGGTAATTACAAGCTGGTTGCGCGGTTGGGCCATTATTACAATCTGAAATATTACCGGCATTGTGATTACTGGGTTGGTATTAGCAAAGGGATTTGCGACTACTTGGTTAAAGGGGGGATGCCTGCTGAACGTGTGGTGAAGATTCCGAACTTTGTCGACGAAACTATCGCTGAGCCCTTGGCGAGAACCAGTTTTGATACACCGGATAATACGCCGATTTTATTGGCGCTGGGGCGTCTTCATGTCAATAAAGCGTTCGATGTCCTGTTGAAAGCGTTGCCTGCTATTCCGAATACCGTTATTTGGCTGGCTGGGGATGGCCCTGAAAAGGCATCACTAACAGAGTTATGTGAAGAATTGAAGATTACAGATCGTGTCCGCTTTCTTGGCTGGCGTACTGATGTTAATGCGTTAATGAAAACTGCAGATACATTTGTCTGCCCATCTCGTCACGAAGGTTTGGGGAGTATTGTTCCCGAAGCCTGGTTTAACGGATGCCCCATGTTAGCAACCAATTCGCAGGGCCCTGGTGAATTAATAGAAGACGGTGAAACTGGGTTAGTTACCCCCGTAGATAATGTTGATGCCATGGCAGATGGTATTAATCAATTACTAGGCGATTCAAAGGCCGCACAGGAAATGGCTCTGAAAGCTTATAAGCATTATCAGGAAAACTACAGTCGAGAAAGAATATGTGCCCGTTATCTTGAGTTCTTTAAATCTATATATTGATCAGAAAGAGAAATGGATCACTTTCTAGCGTTTTTATGAAAATAACTATCACATGTGTGATTTATAGAGATGAATGTTACTAAGTTAAGCTCCTTTTTCTGCTGTAGGTGCGAATTTATTCGCATAATGTGTGCATTATTTAGCGTTGCTATGCGAATAAATTCGCACCTACTCGCTTAACTTAGTGCCATTAATTTATAGAGATCGTTTCAATTCTTCGTCGATATCCGGCCAGTGGATGCCCTGACCATCGCCTAAGAGTTCCCAGCGTGCCCGCTGTTTGTCATCAGCCGCCGCCAAACGCGGGTACCAGGTCAGGGATACTGAGACTTTTGCGGCTGCAATCCATGTACCGGCAGACCGTATCACTAAAATATTAGAGGTATTACAGCTGATACCGCCTTACGCCTGCAATTCTGCAACGAAAAACAGGTTAGACCATGAGCCTCTAACCTGTTATTTGTACGACTAAAATGGGTGTCATGACTATCAAAGATAGCCATGCTTGCAGATTTTCTGCATTTCGGAATATATGCTAGACTTTGCATAAGGAAATCAAATCGCACGGTGAGACAAATGAGTGAAACACTGGTGGTATCCAGTCGCGGTCAGATCACCCTGCCTGCCGCACTGCGAAAACGTCTTGGCATCAAAAGCGGTGACGTCGTGATTCTGGAAGAGCGCGATAACGAGGTGGTACTCAAGCCAGGCATCGTCCTCGAAGTCCAGCACTACAGCGATGAGCAAATCGCTCAGTGGGATGCCGAGGATAAACTTTCACAGAAAGAACGGGCTCAAATACGCGATACGCTGGCCACATCTAGAAAATGAGGTTGTTTCTCGACGCGAACATATTATTTACCGCGCTACATAATCCGAGAGGAAAAGCCGCTCTGGTCATTGAGCTTGGGACCCAAGGTTACTGGGAACTGTTTTCGAGCCGCTATGCGTTTGAGGAAGCACACCGCAACCTGGAGAGAAAATTTCCGCATGCCCTGGAAGGTCTTGGCACGCTTCACAATGGCGTCCACCTTGTTGAACATCGGGCTGGCCTCGGCTTCCCCGAAGGCCTTGCAGAAAAAGATCAGCCGATTTTTCAGGCGGCGTTGGTGTGTCAGGCAACCCACCTGCTTACTGGTGATCTTAAGGACTTTGGCCCCTTTATGAATCAACCGGAAAATACGTTCGGCATCTGTATCCAGACTGTCGCCGAGTTCTTGAATCACCTCGGTTAGCTTACAAACATTCGCTGGACCAGAACACCAAGGACAAGATGCGACCTTATCCCCCGGCTTCAGGCAACTTCAAAGCTGTTGAGAATCTGATAATTTTCCTCTGGTTACGCGGCAGCCTACGAATATTTGATAACGTGATCACTCGGGCAGACTTCCAACGCGTCAAGTGCGGTCTCGACCCAGCCGAAGCCGATGCGCTCCTGTTCCAGGCGCAAGTTTGGCCTCAGGCGGTTGTCTCTAAGATCATCGTACAACGCACATTCCTCTACGTTCAGACGGGGCAAATCGCGTAGCGTCTGTTTATCCTCCACGCCCCACTGGGCCTCGAAGGCCAGCAGGGTGGCACGGTCCATCAGCATAGAGCGCGTATGGGGAAGGTACGTACGCAGTTGATCGAGAATGGCAAAGCCGTGGGTATCGATGTCGCCCCAGTAAAACACCTGACAACGCGTCAGCCAGGCAGCTTGCACCAACACCTCGAAGCCGTAACCGGCGCCGAAGATCAGCAGGCTATCCGGCGTCCGCGGGAAAGCCAGAAAATTGATCTCGTTTTCGGTGATGAAGACCCGCGAGACCGTAGGCGCCAGGCGGGCAAAACTTTCAGCGTCGAGGGTAATGTCGGCCTGTCCCAGCCCCGGCAACAGTGCGTGCATGGGGTCGAGCACACGCAGACGGATACGCTGGGGTTTGTCACGGAATCCGTAACGCCCGGCGAAACCGGTCACCCCGGTGGCCCTGGTATCGATAGCCGCGGGCGGCAACACCCGGTCCAACCACTGGATCAGAACGCCCCTATGCGCTTCGATGAATTTGCTGTGCACACCGGGAATGTCGACCTGGCGCAGATAAACACCGGGACGCGGATGCATCCTGACCCAGTCGACGACATCCAGCAGACGGTCCCAGGCATTCGCCAGCGCCAAAGCCTTGAGGGGCTTGCGGTCGATCCATTCGAGCAGCAGCGGCTGACACTCCCGGGTGCGCTCGACCAGGGCGGTAAAACGTTTGGCCTCGCGCTGTTTGCCCAATACGCGCAGGGCATCGTCGAGGGTATCCACCCAAACCGCGCTGGGTACCTCGTTCGCACCCAGCACCCGGTGGCGCAACGCACGCATCTCGACCCGGTAGTGCGGTAATGCATTCAATTCGGCGATCCAGGCACGCACGCTGTCGAAGTGTTCGGTCATTTGCACCGATGTCGGTCCTTTGAGCTTCAACCGCCGTGGAAAGGGCTCCTCGCCGGAAACCATGCCGGTCAGCAGTTCACCGCGATCCCACGCGCGTTGCAGTTGTGCGCGAAGCTCGCGGGGACCTGTCCAGTTCATGGAGCGGCCCTCGCCTTCTCCTCCTGATATTCTTCTATAGAGAGGTTGCGCAGCATGGAGACGCGGCCGTCCTCGTTGTGGACAAAGCCGACACTGTTGACGAACGGCTCAATGATGTGGATCTTTTGCAGAGGCGTGACGATCAACAGTTGCAGATTGAGCTGCGCGAACAGCCGCAGACCATATTGCGCAGACTCGTCCGAGCCGCGCCCGAAGGCTTCATCGATGACCACAAAGCGAAACGATCGCGAGCGTATCGCCCCCCATTCCAGTCCGAACTGGTAGGCCAGACTGGCGGCCAGAATGGTGTAGGCCAGTTTCTCCTTCTGGCCGCCGGACTTTCCACCCGAGTCGGAATAGTGCTCGTGTTCGCTGTCGTCCTCGCGCCAGCGCTCGCTGGCGGCGAACAGAAAGCCGTTGCGCACGTCGGTCACCTTGGCGCTCCAGCGGCGATCCAGCTCGGTTTGCCCCTCGCGCCCGCGAAAGCGCTCGATAATGTGCTTGACCTGCAGAAACTTGGCCTCCGAATACTGAGCGTCCGCGGAGCCGGTGAGCGCACCCTCGGTGCAGGCGCGCAGCTCGTTCTGGAAGTCGCGGATCTCGGCATCCGGACTCGGTCGCGCCTCGAGCCGGATATAGCGTGCGGGGTTGTAGTCGATCTGGGCCAGCGACTCGTTAATGCGCGTAATGCGTTCCTTGATTTGCTCGCGTTCGCGGGCCAGTTGCGACTGGAAGTTGGCCACCTCGCGGATGGTATTCTCATTGAGCAGTTCCTTGAAACGCGCTTCGAAACGTGGCAGGTCATCGGCTTCCAGTGCTTCGAGCATGGAGCGGTATTCGAAAGCCGCCTCGATACTGGCATCCACCTCCTCCGTTTCCAGCCGGTAGGTTTCTTTGTATTCCGTCATCAAGCGGACGATCTTCTCGCCCACGGTCTTGATGCGCTTGTCTTCTGCGTCGATGCGCGCCTGCAACCATTCGCGCATTTCACGCTCCCGGTTGTCGCAGGACTCGACGCTCAGATGATGCTCGCCCAGGGCCTCGGTCCGCAGTTCATTCAGAGTCGTGAAGCGCGCCGCATACTCCGAAGTGGCGGGGTCATGGAGCAGGGCCCGGGTCTGCGTGCGCAGGTCCCTGGCATCCTCCTGTTTCTGTTCGGTCCTGGCGCGTTCGGCCTGCCTGGTTTCAAGGCGGGTCTCGGTTACCGTCAGCTGCGCTTCCATTTCGCTTAGCTGCCCGGTCAATTGTCTGAGCAGATCCGAGGCACTCTCCAACTGCCGCTTTTCCTCATCAAGCCGGGCCACCTCGGCGGCCAGTGAACGCCAATCCAGTTCCCGGAAGTCGCGGTACTCATCGAGCTTGACCAGCACGTTACGCTGTTCGTTGAGTGCGCTCTGCTCGGCCTGCAGCTTCGCGATACGAGTACCCAGTTCACCCAGGCACGTCTCCAGCTGCCGCTGTTCGGCTTCCAGCGCGGCGATCTTACCGGCGTTGCTCCAGCCCAGTACATATCGGCGGCGGTCGTCGATGCGGTGCCGGTCGTCCTTTTCGTGGCGTTCGCCCGGCGACTTGATCTGGCCCGCGCGGGTCATGGCCCGGGTCTCGCGCCGGAACTGTTCGCCGGTCGCGCAACAGGCGACGTTGAAACGGCGTGCCAACTCGCGTTCCAGCCAATCGTAAAACGGTGAATCGGGCTTGATCGCGAGTTTGCGTACCAGGGACTCCGTGAGCAGTACCGGCAGTTCGCCACGGCTGGACGCGCGCACCCGGAAGTAGACTAGGCGGCCGCGCAGATGGGTTCGGTCCACCCACTCGGATACCCGCTGGTAATGTGTGTCAGGCACCAGCAGTGACAGGCCGAAGTTGCGCAACAGCCGCTCGGCTGCCCCTTCCCAGTCCTGCTCGTCCTCGCGCACCTGCATCAGCTCACCGGCAAACGGCATCTCATCCTCCGGCAGATCCAGCGCCTGGCACAGCGCGGCACGCATGCGGATCTGTTCGGCGGGAATATTGCTGCGCCGGGCCTTCAGGCTGTCAATCTCGCCGCTGAGCTGGTCGTGTTGTTGTTTACCCTGATGCAATTCGACCGCCTGTTCGGTCAAGGCATTCTGAAGCGCCGCCTCGCGTGTGCCGGTCAGCTCCAACTGGCGTACGGATTCCTTGTGCTGCGCCTGGAATGCGGCCTCATCCTCGCCCGGATGACCACCGGCGGCGCTCACCAGCTGCGCGTAGCGTTCGGCCTTTTTCTTTCTCGCATCACGCTCGCCGCCCTTGACGCGAATCGCTTCCGCGAGACGTTCCAGCCGGTCACCGCCATTGGCGGCGATGCTGTGTTTCAGTTCGGCAGCCTGCGCGCGTTGTACGTCACGCTGTTCGGTCAGTTCGTGGATTTGCGCGTTCTGGCGCGTCCACTCCTCACCCAGTAAGGCGATGCGTTTTTCCAGCAGTTCGAGTTTGTGTCCTGCAAAATACGGCCGCAGGGCCTCGCGGCAGGCGCGCAGTTCCTCAGTGGCGTTGGCCAGCTCCGTGTGACGATCACAATCGGCTACCAGCGGCGTCAATAACTCGATCTGCCGCTTGGCTTTGAGAACCGCCTCGTGGGCGCGATTGAGGTCATCGAAATGAGCGATCAGCGCTGTGATGCGCGGCGCCACATCGAAGGGCTCGAGCATGTGATTGCGTACGAACTCGGTCAGATTGCCCACCGACTTCATGGACACGGTCTGGTGAAACAGCTCCAGAGCCTGGTGGTTGTCGATACCGAAACGCCGCCGGAACCAGGCCCCGTAGGGTGGAAAGCTGTCGAACACGTCGACACCGCCGCCCCGCAAACGCTTGCGCAACGCGGTGATCTCGGAACCGAAGCCGGCGAAATCGCGCGCGATGGCAAGATCCCGCTCGGCGCCGACATAAAAACGCGCCGGTTGCCCCTGCGTATCCTTGATCCAGAATACCTGCGCCAGCGTCACCGTCTGGTCGTAGCCGGCATTGTGAAACACGCCAAGGATCACTGAATAGCCGTTGTGGTCACGCAGGGCGACAGGCTTTGCGGCAGCGCTGACTTCATTGCGTTCCGTCTTGTAATAGCCCAGCACATAGGACTTCAGCGTACGCTCCTTGCTGTCCGCGCCGGCGGCCTTGTTGTAAGCGACCCGATGAGCCGGTACTAGCAAGGTCGTGACGGCATCGACCAGGGTTGATTTACCCGAGCCGATGTCGCCGGTCAGCAGCGCATTTTCACCGTCGGCCTGCAGGGTCCAGACGCGGCCATCGAAGGTGCCCCAGTTGAAGACCTCCAGACGCTGCAGACGGAAACCCGCCAAGGTATCGTCGGCAACGAAATCCAGGCCGAGCGTTTGCGGTGATTCAGGCATCGCGTTCTACTTCCTGGTCCGGTTCCTCAAGCTGCGCCCGATAGCCCGCCAAGCGCGCGTCGAAGTCGGCCAGCCACTGTGCATCGACGAAGGCCTTCAGAATGCGGCGCACTTCGAATGCCGCCGGCTGCCCCGCCGCCGGCTTCATACGGCGCAGAAAACCCAGCTCGACGACCTTGTTGATAGAGGTATCCACCCGGTCCATCAGCCGCGCCTCGTTACTGGCCTCGGGAAGGAATACGCGTATCAGCTCGACGATATCGTCACGCAACAACACCAGTCTGACCCCCTCCACGTCCTGGCCACCGCCGGCATCGAACTCGGCCAGCTTCTTGCGCAATAAGGCCAGCAACAGGCTGACCGGGAACGACAGTGGCCGGCGGACCACCAGGCGCGGCAGTTTTGTTGGCGTCTCGTCACCCTCACGATCGCGCGCACGCAGAAAAGCATAGCCTTCGGCCTCGTCCAGCACCAGCTCCAGCCCCAACACGGCCACGTAGTCGCCCACCCGGGCCTGGAGATCGAGCAGGGCGCTCCACAGACCGGCATTACCCGCGCGCGCCTCATCGCGATAAATCACACCCTTGAGCAAGGGAATGACCAGTGACGACAGGTCCGGCGTCGCGGCCGGTGTCTCGTGCTGCTGTTCCCTGTTCATCGCACAAAGATCACCCGCGGAAGATGCGCTTGTTTCGTCTGTTCTCTTCCATCACGGTCCTCGCCCAACCAAACAATGATGTCCTCCGCTGTCTCGTCAATCGTGCTCTTGAAGCCCTCACCCGCCAGTTCCAGATAGGCTACCAGCTCGGCCAGGCCATGTTGCAGCGGCCAGCGCTCACACAGTTCACGCAGGGTGACTTGCGGGGCGCCTTGCAGGGTGCGGCGGATATGCCTCGATAACGCCTCCTTGTCGACGACCACCTGCGAAAACAGCGCCGCGGCATCCACGTCCACCTCGCCTGCTTCCAGCACGAGATCGACGATACGCGACTTCAGCGTCGGCGTGTACAACGGTCGCTCCATCGGCAATTCGATGTCCGCGCCGATAGCGGCTATAGCGGTAAACTCGCCACTCGGTGGTGTGGCCCGCACGCCCAGTGCCTTGCTCTCGATACCCCGCAGGATGTCCATGATTCGACGATTCTCCAGCCAGGCCTGGTCATCGAGAAAACGCCGCAGCTGTTGTGAGAGCTGGGCCACGGTCCGCTGGGTATGCTCGCCGGCCTCAAGCCAGTCATAATGCGCCCGCCGGGTGCGGGCATCCGGTTTGAGTTCGGCTACCGCCGGCAGGGCCAATACCCGCTCCAGCAAATCGCTGAACTCTTCCTGTCGTGCGCTGGACATCAAGAAGTCCCAGAAGGCACGAAAACTGCGTCCCTGGTCGGAACCGGCGATTGCGTCGCGTTCGCCCATAATGTCTTCCAGTAACTCACCCTTACCCCCTTCCCACAGTGCAATGCGCTCACGCACGCCTCGATCCAACGCCCGGAAATTATGCTCCACCTCACGAAAATCGGACAGCAGTTCACGCGAAATCACCATGAACTGCTGGAAGCGGTCCTTCAGCGCCGTGTCGTCCAGCAGCGGCATGTCACCGTCGAGCACCCGGGTAATCTCGGCATCGATCTCGTCACGGCGCTTGTGCAGTTCACTGATGCGTGCCTCCGGGTCGGCCTCGCTGCCGGAGTTGATCTGTTTGAGCAATTCGAACAAAGTCAACAGACGCGATTCGGTACCGACAAAGACGCGCTCGGTCAATGTGCCAAGCCAGGCAATGGCCTTTTCCGTGGCCGGCGTCAGGTCGAAATACGGCTCGTCCGAACCCGGGCGGTAGAACTTGCGTAGCCAGCCCTTGTCATTGCCGGCCCAGTCGTTGAGATAGTCCAGCGCAGCTTTGGGAAAGGCCTCGGCACCCAGACGCTCACACAGGGCGAACAGCTCATCTTCCAATTTCTCCACCAGGTCGGCCTGCGCAATCACCCTCTCATTGGGCTTGATGAAAACCCGATGCAGAAAACTCACGACCAGTGGGGCATGGGGTGAGTTCAAAAGCCGCCACGCCGGATGATTCTGGCGCAGCAAATCGAGCGTGTTGAAATCCAGACTCATGGTCAGCCCGCCTGCCTCAACATGCTTTCGGTTGATGACATATTCGTGGTGATTCCGGCCGCCACGGACGCACAAGCGCCGATAAAGCGTAAACCGTGACAGACTGTATCGACCATGGTGTTCACCATTGCTCGTTCTTGTTGAACAATATCTTACTCGACGCTCGGAGCCGTTTCGGTAAAGATATCCGGGTTAAACCTAAATTGAATTGGATGCCCGCAGGCAACAGTGGCGCAATGTCTTCTGTCAGATTTCGGTCCAGCTTCTCCGACAACCGCTGCTCAGCGACGGCACGAGAGATCGGCTTACCCTCCTTGCACAAAGCGGGCAATAAGCTTATCAGGGTCCATCGAGAGTTGCTTGAGCCCCTCGTGCAAGTCGAACAAATCGCGGTTTTTGCGCCGCTGCAGTAATACACAAAGCTTTGTCCCGAACAGTTCCTCGGGTTCGAAAGATATGACCCCAGTTTTCGTCTGATGCCAACTGCTGTCCATGTCGAAGGGATACTGTTTAATGTCATAAAGACTTTCGTGCTCGCGGGTATTGATATCGACTCGCTAACGCGGCAACCGATGTGCCCGGCCGCCCCGCGTACGCTCCGCTCGGCACAAAGCGCCTCGCACAGCTCCCTCAATGGCTCTAAGGCGCTAGCACAGTGCCACCAGTATCGATAAGGTATTGTAAGGTATCTATTGCCAGTACCGCTACGAGTAATCTGATTGTCGGGGTTGTGAGTCATGAGATAAACATCCATGACGGACACACCCTGACTGAGGTGTTAGACCACATTGAGGAATCCCGCGTCAAGGTGGTGAAACGTGGTGTCGTTGATCGTGGCTATCGAGGGAAGAATGAGGTCAACGGAACCGAGATCATCTTGCCGAAGAAACCGTTGAAGAAAGACAACCGCTACCAGCGGGACAAGAAGCGGAAACAATGCCGAAGGCGGGCAGCCATTGAACCGATCATCGGTCACTTGAAGTCGGACTATCGTTTATCCAGAAACTTTCTTAAAGGCATTGCAGGCGATGAGATCAATCTGTGGCTGGCAGCGGCCGCCTGGAACCTGAGGACGTGGCTGATCGCTTTTTTGTCGTTATTTTTTCGAGGGTTGCTTATAGCCAAGCCATCGAGATGAGTCTGTCGCGATGCCTGAGCGTTGGTGAGCTATCCCATGCGGGTAAAGACTGCCCGGGTTTTTTCGCTGGGTTAACCGTGAACCTTTTTTAAAGGTCGACTGCTTACGGCCCGAAGGCCACCCTTGACAGCCCATGCTCTGCAAATTATGGCGCACAGCAAGAGGGTCCCGGTGGCTGCCCCAGGACGCCCTTGAGGATCGAGAAATCAGTTGGGTCAACGATTCCATTGCCGTTAAAGTCCGGATCACAGATGTTGCCCAAACCATCCGCATCGGTATCCCTTTGAATATGACCACCAGCATCAGGAATCAGTGGGCCGTTAGCTTTATCAATACAGTTATCCTGCTCGTTCAATATCCCGTCATTGTCGTTATCATCAGGGACTATTACCGGATTGATTGTAGCCGTTGTGCTCACCGGGTCTGATACCTGAGCCATATCATCCGTCACAGTCAATGTGACTGAGAAGTTTCCATCGGCCGTATATATATTCACCGGGTTCTCACCAGTGCCTGTATTGCCGTCACCAAAGGCCCAGTCATACGCAATAATTGCCCCGCCGTCAGGATCTATAGACCCGCTACCATCGAAAGGTACCGGCTCACCTACTGAGGCAGCATATGGTCCCCCAGGGTTCGCGATGGGAGCCTGGATAGTACCCCCGCCGGGGTCATAAGGCTGCTGAACAGTAGGCGGAGGAATGGTAGTGATAATCACGTTCCCGATACGGTCATAAACTGGATTGACATTGGTAATTCATTCAAGAAAATTCAGCTCGCTGCCTGAATCAGCGGCTGAGACCGCCGATTCAGGGCGCGACGCATCAACCGCACAATCGGCCCCGTAAATTCATTAAAAAACATAACGATACTTAAACAGGTCACTATATGTGAATGTCTCTTCTGGGTCGACTATTGCCGTTCAGGCGTATTCAAAGGCGATACATTAAATTTATGGGCTGTAGCTGACGTAAACGCGTACTTACGGCCAATAAGAGACCTTTGGCAGACGGCCGCGTTGAAGCCGATCAGAGCACGCCCTGTATGCACTGTTGCAAACCGTTGAATCCGTTGCAATGGTGTTGCATAGCTTTCTCGCCAGCTTGGAACTTATTATATTCAATAGCTTATATAGCATATTGGAAGTTAAGTATTATTATGATGTTGCAGGTGCCCCTCGGTACGAGAGATTTATTTTGTTATTTAACAATGAGTTAAATATTGGTGCGCATTTTGCTACTTTGTGTATGTTGATGCACCCTTAATAATTTTCATTAAGTGGCGAGGAAAGTACGATGAATCGTACAAAGGATTTGCAAAGTGTATGAGGATATCGACAACTTGCAGATGTCTCTGTTAAAGGAGGCGCGGTCATGAACAATCAAACGCGTATGTCATGGATGCCGGCTAATATCGAGGTTGCTCTGCAGATACTGGGTGTTGACCCGATTATCGTAAAGCGGTTTGGTCACTATGTCCGGCTGGCAGAGGACGGAGACACCAGGGTTATAAAAATACTGGATGCGGTTGGCATGAAACGGATGACGATAGCAGAGGCACTTGACCAATTTGAGACGGATACAGGCGGAGAGGCGCAGTCATGCGCGACCGTCGTGACGTACGCCGATGCGAAGCACTAACCCGGAAGGGTGGCCGCTGCAAGAGCAAAGCTATGGTCTACTACCAGCACGTCGCTGCATACCTGGCTTGCCTGCGGCAGTATAGCGCAGAGTTTCGACCTGCTACTGTGGCGAGACCACCGGTAAAGCCGTTGATATGAAGCCCCCCCCGCCCAGGTGTTGGCAGCAAACCAATCCATCTCTCCATCGATGTCAGCGTTAGCCAGCCAAGTGATGTCCAGGGCGGTGTCGTAATAGGCTTAGGCAGTCAGGTTGTTTCCGTCCAAGATCGCGTCCCTGCAGCGTGGTTTCCCATGTGCCTTGGCCGCTCACTGGCACCGCATTCGCTGTAACGGAAAATAGGCTGAATGCATAAACACACACCGTGCCGCATAGACGTGGTTTCATGTCGATTCCTCCACCGTTTTTTTGACTGCCTGTCGCCAGCCAGCCTCCTACTGGCAGAAGGGTACTTGGACAGTACTTACATTTTGTTAACACATCAAATTAGACGAACGGCGATAGTGGGTCGTTTTTTCTCGTACACTAGCCGCTCATATTAGCCATTGCGAAACGAGCATTTCCGGCCAGTATATAGTTCTTCCGTCTTGCTTTCCGTGATACTGGACAGCCCCGATCACTGGTGCTTCCCTGTAATGGGAAGTTCGGCCAACTCCTGACCTACACGGACGACCAGCGGAGGGCAACTATGCACCTGAAAGTTGCCGCTGAGTACCAAGGAATTGCACTGGAGATATCCGTAAGGTGCGACAATCTGTCGCATATACACAATCTGCCTCGCTGGTTAAGCTCCCTCAAATACATACAAGAAAATAATCCGCCGGAGAGAGTTCTTTAAAATGAAACAAGAAGCGATGCTTGTCTCGTTGATTGCGCTTGCGAATAACGCCTATGCCGTGCACACACACGATGCACATTCCGGTCACTCCGGGCATGCCACATCCGTGCCGATCGGGGTAATGGGCGATCACCTCCATCCGCAAGGCGACTGGATGGTTTCCTACCGCTTCATGCACATGGACATGGAGGGCAGCCTGAAGGGCAGCGACCACATCAGCAACCAGCGGATCATTTCTCCGACGGGGGAGAACTTTCTAGTCACACCGACCAAGATGACCATGGACATGCACATGCTGGGGGTGATGTACGCGCCGACCGGCAACCTGACATTGATGGCCATGGCACCCTACATCAATAACTCCATGGACCACCGGACGCGCGCGGGCACGACCTTCACGACCGGCTCGGAAGGGATCGGCGATGTCAAGCTGGGAGCCCTTTACGGATTAAGGCAATGGAACGCACAGCATCTCCATTTGAATCTCGGTATCAGCGCACCCACCGGCAGTATCAATGAGAAGGACCAAACACCGACGGGCAGGGCCCGCTTGCCTTATCCCATGCAACTCGGTTCCGGTACCTGGGACCTGCTTGCCGGGCTGACCTATGGCGGCCGTGAGGGGAAATGGGCGTGGGGCAGCCAGGCAACGGGTACGGTGCGCCTGCAAAACGAGAATGGCAATGACTATCGCCTCGGCAATCGGCTCAATGTCACCGGCTGGCTGATACGCGACATCGCCCACGGTTGGAATGCCTCGCTACGCATCGACGGACAGGCTTGGGGCGATATCCACGGTGCAGATCCGAGACTCAACAAGAATGTCGTCCCCACGGCGGACCCGGATTTGCGCGGCGGCAAGCGTATCGATGTGCTAGCGGGGGTGAACTATGTTACCAAGGGTGGTGTTCATAACGGGCACACGTTTGGCATCGAAGCCGGTGCCCCTGCCTGGCAGAACCTGGACGGGCCGCAGCTCAAAACCCGATGGACTGTGATGGGGGGCTGGCAGTACAGTTTCTAAAATCGATCCGCTGGCGCAAGAGAAGAAATGTCCATTTGTCGCTGAATAGTTGCCGTTCAGAAAATTTTCCTGAATGACAGGAACGGGTCGAGACCTCCAGGCCTTCTCCAGCAACTCCTCCTGAACAATCGAGATATCGGCCGGCGCGTTCGTGCCGATCCTGACCTGGTTGCCTTTTACTTCCATCACGGTGACTGTGATCCGTTCACCGGATGGAGTTTTAATGATTAGGGTTTCGCTGGGGCGGTGGGTGAGTATGAGCATGCTGGCCTCCTTGTCTGCACTTTTGTTGCGGAATGACATTTTGACAGGAACCCTAGTGGAACCCTGCCCTATTCCAGAAACACAAAAGCGACCGCAAAGGTCGCTTGAGTATGTGATTTAATTGGTAGCGGGGGCCTGCAACCCGTATTAGAGACGGCCTCCCTACGTATCCCACTCCGAGTATTATCCAGGTGAGTGTAAATCGGCACGTGGTTTCGGTGCCGATCGGCGCACTAACTCTCTGAATTACCGGCTGGCGGTGGCGAATTGTTAATTATCGCCTGAATACGGACACTTAGACAGACTTGTTCTCGAATGCAACCTTCCCTACTCTACCCTCCCATGAAAGACATGCCGTTGATGCTTGCACACTTGTTGACAACGCTTGCCAAACTGCTTGGACCTGGTGGTGCCAGGGCTATCGTCGCCGACAGCCTTCTTATGAAACAGCAACTCCTGATACTTAATCGCTCTCGTCGACGTGCCCCCAATCTGACGCCTACCGACTGAATACTACTCGGCTTCTGGTCGCTATTTCTCAATCCACACCATATTCAACGAGCAGCGGTCATTCTCAGGCCATCGACGCTTTTGAATTTTCACGACCTGCTCAAGAAACGAAAGTATCGACTGCTATATTCATCTAGCAGAAAAGCAAAACCAGGTCCAAAAGGTCCTTCACAGGAACTCAAATTCACGGTTTGGCTGTCCCCGTATAGCGCAGGAGATCAACAAAGCGTTCGGAGTCAACATCGATAAAGATGTTGTCAGGCGCGTGCTGGAAAAGCACTACCGACCCGGACCCGATTCCAATCACG
>Ga0265303_10000615_pt1 | contig 20408 bp, 25 predicted proteins | sample Helome_2_FD_192494 | JGI IMG/M metagenome (GOLD analysis project Ga0265303, IMG submission 192494) | Marine sediment microbial communities from subtidal zone of North Sea - Hel_20160317 (Illumina Assembly) | ecosystem: Environmental > Aquatic > Marine > Subtidal zone > Sediment ... | reverse complement strand
AGAACCTCGAAAAGCTCATTCTCGGGGCGATTAGCTGACGTTCAGAGAATTCTGACGCCGGCCACCCACTCATGGCCCCAGAAGACGGCTACATGCAGACCAACACCCACGACGATCGGCAGCCACAACTCATTGATCGCCAGTCGGTTGCGGCCACTGATGATAGCGGCGAACGGCACATTTGAGGTTTTGTTGAGGTAAGGCAGCCAGGCATCACCCAGAGTCCTGGCCTTCTTTTTGTCCATCAACACGCTGCCAGCTCCACTCAGCAGAATAAAAGTTCCGAAAAACACCACCGAAATGCTGTCGCCATTGGCAGCCAGATGACTGAGCCCCCACAGGATCACGCCCCACTGAAAAGGGTGGCGGGTAATTCGGGTGACCCCGCGCGCCAGATCATCACCACCTTCTGCCTCGGTCAGCAGACGTTCCGCTCCGACGTTGGTCGGATTCTTGACCATGAAGCCACCCACAAGCAGGATCAGCGCAACCGGCATGACAAGCTTCGGAACGAGATAGAGCCCGGGATCCGGCAGCCAGAAGTAGTCGTATCGCGGCAGCTCGCCGTACAGCCAGATCAGATAGGACAGAGTACCGAGCGCCAGCACCGAGTAGAGCCCCAGATAGCCCCGTTCCCCCAGCGTTGCCGTCAGTTTGCCTCGCAGCGGCGTACTGCTCAGACCCAGATGGGTGCCCAGGAACAACGCCCCCGCCATCAGCATCAGCCACATCACCGTATTCCTCTCGTCTGTCAACGCACCAGGCATAGTACACGCTCCGACCTGAGCGTCGCATGGCTGGCATCGCCCGGGAAATTCCAGGACACTGGTAAATTCGTTTTACAGATGCAGGGGAACTTCAATGGAAGACGTCGCAGGCAAAGTAGCCTTCATAACAGGAGGCGCCAGCGGCATGGGTCTGGCCATGGCCCACTCACTGAGCGCGGCGGGCATGAAGGTGGTCATTGCCGACATCGAGCAGCAGGCACTCGACGCCGCCCTCCAGCAGTTCTCCGATTCCAACAGCGAAGTCATCGGAATGCGCGTCGACGTGACCCGTCGCGAGGCAATGGAACAGGCCGCCACAGATACGATTGCCGAATTCGAGAAAGTCCACGTGGTGTGCAACAACGCCGGTGTCGCCGTCGGCGGGACGATCGACAACATGAGCTACAGGGACTGGGACTGGGTCATGGGCGTCAACCTGGACGGTGTCATAAATGGTATCCAGGCATTTCTGCCGCTGATCAGAGCGCACGGCGAAGGGGGACATTTCGTCAACACAGCCTCCATGGCCGGACACATCCCTGTCCGTGCGCTGTCGGTTTACAACACCTCGAAATTCGCCGTCGTCGGCATGTCCGAGGTCATGCGTCTGGACCTGGCCGAGCAGAACATCGGGGTGTCAGTGCTATGTCCAGGCGTTGTGCGCACGAACATCTTCGAGTCCGGCCGCAATCGGCCGGGTGATCTGACCGCCGAGACCGATACTGCCGCGCAGCTGCTGCAGGACGACGGCGGCAATCCCGAACAGCTGCAGGCCATGCTCGATAGTGCGCTTGATCCCGCTGTAGTCGGAGAAATGGTGCTGCACGCTATCCAGACTGACGAGTTCTACATTTTCTCGCATCCGGAATTCCAGGTACCGGTGGCAGCTCGGGCTGAAGAAATCAGCGCCAGCTTTGACCGCTGGCGCGCCTACCGGGAAACACACAACATCTGAAACGGACAGATAACGGAGATTCGAATGAACCGACTAGCAGGGAAAACGGCTCTGATTACCGGCGCGGCACGTGGTCTCGGCGCGCAGATCGCCCGTCGCTTCAGCGAGGAAGGCGCGCATGTGATCGTCAACGACATGCACCAGTCTCCGGCAGCCGCCACCGCCAGTGAACTCGGTGGCGACGCGCTCGCCTGCGACGTCAGCGACCCGGACTCCGTTGCCGCGATGTTTGAAGCCCTGGGCAAACTGACGGACAGACTGGATATTCTGGTCAACAACGCCGGAATCAGCGGTATCGAAGGCGACAATGACGCACGGGAACGGATCAAGCGGACGGCTGAAGCTCTGGCTCGTGGCGAACCCGGCGACATCGACTCCGGCATTACCGAAGTCACCACAGAACAATGGCGCCGAATGATCGCCGTGCACATGGACGGGACGTTCTTCTGCTCCAGGGAAGCCGTGCGCATGATGAAACCGCGGCAGACGGGCAACATCATCAACATGGGTAGCATCATGGGTACCGCCGGTAGAAGCGGGCCCTCCGCCTATTCCGCCGCGAAAGCCGGTATTCTCGGGATGACGAGGGCGCTCGCGCACGAACTGGCGCCTCACAACATACGCGTCAACGCCATCGCGCCCGGCTGGATCCACACCGACATGACCGATCCGCTGGCGCCAATGCATCCGTTTCTGGAAATGCAGACGCCGATGGGACGTATGGGTGAGCCGGACGATATCGCCTGGGCGGCCGTTTACCTGGCCAGCGAAGAGGCAGGGTTCGTCACCGGGCAGACGCTTTCACCCAACGGCGGCTGGTACATGAGTCAGTAGCCAACGGCAGCACGCGCCAACTGGAAGGGGACAGCGAACATGACCGATAAACAGGATAGCGATCAGCACAGCACGATAGCTGCCATGTACTCGGCAGCTCCGGCAGACCAGGTGATACGCGACAATCTGCGCAACGCACATGAAGCTGCCTGGCAACAGATCGCCGCCGCCGGAGACTTCTGGGACGGCGCGTCACGTGTCGAAATGGTTCGAAGCGCCCGCGCCGCGAGAACGTGCGAATTGTGCAGCGCCCGGAAGGCGGCCCTATCGCCTTTCGCGATAACCGGCAGCCACGATGGCGATAGTTCACTGCCCGGCGCCGTCAATGACTTCATTCATCGTCTGATCAGCGATCCGGGACGCCTGACCCACAGCATGTTCGAGGCGGTTCTCGCCGCCGGTATCAGTCAGGCTGCCTATGTTGAACTGGTGAGCGTTGTCGCCAGCTCGGTCATCGTCGACACGCTGCATCTTGCGCTGGGTCTGGCAATTCCAGAGCTGCCGCGCCCACTCCCAGGCGCACCTCGAGGTGAATACAATCACGATGCCGTTGACGCAGGGGCATGGGTACCGATCACCCATGCACCATCCGACGTTGCCAGCAGCGGCCTGCCGAGCGTACCGAACATTGCTCGCGCGCTCGGCCTGGTGCCTGGTGCGGTGACGCTGTTCTTCACAACATTCAGACCACACTATGCGCTGGAGAACATCCCTCTCGAAATCTCACAGGCCCAGGCGGAGTTTGTCGCGGCAAGAGTGTCAGCACTCAACGAGTGCTTTTACTGAACCACCTCGCACACCCTGCTGCTCCGGGCGAGCGGCGAGCAGACCGAGACCGAGTACAACCTTGCGTCGATAACTGATCAGAGTACCGATAGTGGCGTAGCTGACGGCGACCTTCTGCGAACGCTCACCGAACAGACCATTCGCGGTGAATGGTCCCAGCTGGCCGAAACCCGGGATCGCGCCATGAGCGAACTTGGCGCTCAGGCATGTGCTGACGTGCTGACGGTTGCCGCAGCTTTCAACGGCATTACCCGGGTTGCCGACGCTACCGGTATTCCACTCGACCACAATACCGTCGACGCAACAGCCGGCATGCGCTCAGACGTCGGCATCGACGCCTTCGATTATCAGGCGAAGTCGCGCCGATACGAGTGAAAGATCAGGGAAACGTCGCGAAATGGCTGACATCATTCCGTTCAAAAAACCGTCACGCAAGGACCTTGCGCGCGGCAAAACGCTCTGCAGGAGCGGTTTTCACAAGTGGGTAATCGATCAGAAAAAGCAGTTTGACGTTAAGCAGGGCCGTCTGGTGACAATCCACCGCTGCAGCCGTTGTGGTGAGCAGAAGACCACCCTGGATTGACAGCAGACAAAACAGTCAACGACTAATGAGATAGGAGCAGATTCAGTGAGCAGCAACGGCAAGTGGGAATACAAACTGTTCGAGTCACGGGACGCCGATGTGTCCGGACTGGACAGGCGGGCCAAACGCACCAAACTGCAGATCTACCTTTCGCGCCTCGGCGAAGACGGCTGGGAAATCGTCAATATCGACTTCCACGATCTGAATATCGGAATGTCGTTCGTCGGCGTCGCCAAACGACCGACTGGTGAAAGCTGAGTCCCCCCCCTGACAGACCTGGAGAACAACATGACGGACACTGCATCCAGAAACGAACAGATCATACGCAGCTTCATCAGCGACTGGGCCGGCCTCGATGCCAGCGCGTTGGCCGCCTACTTCACTGAAGACGGCGTCTACTACAACATGCCCGTACAGCCGGTTGCCGGCAGAGACAACGTCGAGAAATTCATCGCTGGATTCATCAGCAGCTGGACGGCAACCGACTGGGAACTGCTGAACATCGTCGCGGACGGCAATATCGTGATCGCCGAGCGCGTCGATCGCACCAAGACGACGGCCGGCGACGTCGATCTGCCTTGTGTCGGCGTGTTCGAGATGGCAGACGGAAAAATCAAAGTCTGGCGCGACTACTTCGACATGGCGACCTATACGTCGGCCATGCAGGCGTGATCAGGCATAACTGAGGCGCTCGTTGTTGCGCTGGCTGAGCTGATCGTTCAGCGTCCAGTAATCGTAGATCACACCGATTCCACAGAATCCGAGGGTAAACAGGTACAGCAGGCCGGTACCGATTTTGCCCTGGTAGAAGCGATGGATTCCAAACACGCCGAGAAACGTCAGTAACACCCAGGCGATGGTGTAATTGTATTCACCCGCCTGGAAACGCCGCAGAGCCTTATCCTCGAGCATCGGCATGATGAACAGGTCGATTATCCAGCCGATCAGAAACAGTCCGAGCGTGAAAAAATAGATCGTGCCGCTGACCGGCCGGCCGAAGTAGAAGCGATGGGCGCCGAGAAAACCGAAGATCCAGAGGATATAGCCAACCGCCAGGCTATGAGTGTCATTGTTCACCGATTTCGAGTCCTCATTGTGTTGGTTTAATCATTATGTCGCGAAAAGCGGCAAAATGGTTTGCTTAGCACCTGGCCTGTCGGGGCTTTTCATGAGCTGGACGCGAAGGTACGGTTAGCCGCCGGAACTGATCACGAGACCACCGATATGAGCGACTTTCCCGCGCCCGAGCGCATCTCCACCAACGGAATAGAGCTGGAAGTCTTCAGCGCTGGCACGGGACGGCCGCTGGTGCTCTGCCACGGCTGGCCGGAGCTCGCCTACTCCTGGCGCTACCAGATCGCGCCGCTGGTCGAGGCGGGATATCACGTCATCGCACCAAATCAGCGTGGCTATGGCCGCTCCAGCAGACCGGAGTCAGTCACCGACTACGACGCGGAACACCTTTGTGGTGATCTTATCGGCCTGCTCGATCACTATGGCTATCAGGATGCGGTATTTGTCGGCCACGACTGGGGCGCCATCGTCGTCTGGGCGCTGTCGCTGCTGCACCCGGATCGCGTTGCCGGCGTGATCAATCTCAGCGTGCCGTTTCTCGATCGCGGCAGCGAGCCCTGGGTGGATTTCTGGGAGCAACACCTGGGCGGCGATTTCTACATTGTCCACTTCAACCGACAGCCGGGCGTTGCCGACGCCGCATTCGCGGAAAACACCCGACAGTTTCTCGGCAACATCTATCGAACCAGACAGTGGGAGTCACCCGCACCAGCCGCTGAACCGGGCATGCCGCTGATCAATCTGGCGGCAAGCACTTCCGCCACCGGAATAGTCCTGATGAGCGAAGAAGAGCTCAACGTCTTCGTCGAGAGCTTCGAACACTCCGGCTTCACAGGGGGTATCAACTGGTATCGAAACTTCAATCGCAACTGGGCAAGGTTGGGCGAGGTCGAGCAGCGCGTCAGCGCCCCGACGCTGATGATTTACGGTAGCTACGACGTGGTCGGCAAATCCGACACGCTCGAGCAGTTCGTGCCGGATCTGGAAGTGGTCGAGTTCGAATGCGGCCACTGGATCCAGCAGGAGTGTCCGGAAGAAACCTACCAGGCGATGCTCGACTGGCTGAGTCGCCGCTACCCGGCCTGATCTCAGATAATCGCCAGCAGCGCACCAACAAGCGCGCCGACAACCAGCGTCATGTTCGCCAGCACCGTGATGATCATGCCCGGGCCGCGTTTCTCCGCATCAGCGGTATACGTCCGGAAATAGAGCATCCGACCGATCAGGAAGGCCACGCCAGCGGCCACCGCAAACAACGGATGTACATAAAACGCCGCGGCATAAAGCGCCGGTAGAAAAATGATCAGCTGTTCAAGCGTATTCTGATGCGCCCGAAACGGCCGCTCGAAAGCTGCGTCGCCGGTAACCGCCGGCGCCTGGATTCCCGTTCGGGCTCTTGCGCCACCCACCTGCATGCCGAAATAAAAATATTCAATCAGCGCCAGCATCGCAATGATCGTTGCATAGGCCATATCGTCTCTCCCGCTGTTTTTAAAGTTTCGTCATGAAGCTGGCGGTCGCTTCCGCCACCAGCTCACCATTGTCCTGGCGGATGACTTTGCCTTCCATCAACGCGAGGCGGGCTTTTCGCTTCAGACATCGCCCCTCCAGATCGACCGGCACGCCCACCGGCAGCTGCGCGCGGTATCGGATGTCGGCTTTCGCGGTAAAACACTGCACCCCCTGAAGCCACAGCCAGTTGGCCATTACATCATCCAGCAGGCTGAAGACAATGCCGCCGTGCGTCACGTCTTTGTATCCCACATGCCTCGAGTCCGACGTGAATTCCGAACGGCATACTTCATCTTCCAGCCGGAACTTCAGCTTCAGACCGATCGGATTTCCCGGACCACAGACGAAACAACCATTGGAAACATGTTCCAGACTCACCGCGCACCTCAGCGTCATTTTCTGCCGCTGCCATGGTATATGCTTGCATCAGGGCATTCGAATCTTTCGATGACCGGCTGAAAACAGGCGACCATGGCTTTCGCGATCAATCTCCGCAGCGACCATGCTTCCGCGGAACGGCTGCGCGAGCTGTGGTTTCTCTCGAGCGAGCTGGAAGACACCTCAAGTATGGCGGCGCTCAATTATCCACCACACATAACGCTGGCCGTGTACGACGAAGATCCTGGCGAACTGGCGCCGTTGCTGACAGAGCTATGCACCGCTCTGCCGGTTCAGCACGTCCGATTCTCGTCATTGAATATGTTCCGCGCACCCCACGGACTCGTGCTGTGGGCAGCGCCGGAGCTTCCGGAAGCTCTGCTGATGATCCATCGTCAGCTGCATGCTTCCGTTAACGCCAAACACAGCCGCCAGAATTACCAGCCTCACAACTGGGTCCCACACAGCACCATCGCCAATGGCGTCAGTCCTGCCCGCCTGCCGGAAGTCGAATCACTCATCGCTCAGCCGCTGGAATCCTTCGAGGTGCGATTCGACGTTGTCGATTACGTAGAATATCCACCCGTCAGAGTCATCACGGAGCGTGTCCTTGACTGACACAGTTATCAGAACCGCCGGGATCCCGGACCTCGGAGCCATGCGCCAATCACTTAAACCGGCGTTTCCGCGCTCGCTGGAAGACGATCTGGCCGATCAGACCGCTGCCGATTCATGACCAAGGCGCTTAAACCAGGCTGATCGTCACCGGCGCAGCGCTTCCGCGCGACCGGTCAACCGTGTGAGAATGTCGGGTAGTGCATAACCTCGACTTCATTCGCCGACGGCTCGCCGAGCATCAGCCCGAGACGTTCACCCCCCGCGAAACCACCCGCCAGGCAGCGGTGGCCGTCATTCTTCGTGAAGCGGCCGATCGTGAGGCCGGCACCGACATTCTGTTCATCAAACGGGCTGAAAAAGACGGCGATCCCTGGTCGGGACATATGGCCTTCCCCGGCGGTCATCTCGAAGAGACCGATGCGAACCTGCGCGAGGCGTCGATGCGGGAAACCATGGAAGAAATCGGCCTGGATCTCGGCCCTGCGCAATATCTAGGCGCGCTCGACCAGCAGCGGGCGATGCCCAGAGGTCGTCCGCTCAACATGCTGATTGCGCCGCACGTTTTCCAGTTGCAGGGTGATCCATCCTTCGACATCAACTACGAAGTAGCTGAAGTCGTGTGGACGGACCTCGCAAAGCTGATCAGCAACGACCGTCACGACTGGGAGACCAAACCGATGGCCGGACAGCCGACCGTCTTCAACGGTTATAGGCTGGAGCGCGGCCACTTCGTCTGGGGTCTGACCTATCGAATGTTGAAATCGTTTTTTGAAACGCTGGATCCAGAGTGGCAACCACCTCGGGAACGCTGACTACCAGCCGTGATAGTTGGCAATCGCCAGGCCCGCCGCGACACTGGTGAAGGGGTCGTGTTCCACAACTTTTCCTGGAAAGTGATCTTCGAGAATATCGCGCACCGCCGGGATCAGGCTCGATCCACCCGTGCAGAGCACAATATCGACGGCATCGGCGCCAATTCCCGCGCTCGTCAGCGTAGCTTCCAGCGATTCCCTGACCTGATCGAGTGACTGAGCGATCAGCTCTTCGAACTGTCGACGTGTCATGCGAATCTCGATGTCGAGATCCGGGATATCCAGAACCGCTTCTTCCGCGCTCGACAGCTCAGCTTTGAAATCTTTGATCAGCTGAAAAACCGTGTAGCTCATGTTGTGCTGAATGAGATCCCGGAGACGAATGAACTTCTCGGTGCCACTGCCACCCTGCTCTATCCGCTCGAGCACCGGCGTGGTGTAGCGATTCTGATTGAGGGTATAGGTGACTGCCCAGTTGAGCAGCAGGTCCTCATAATCTTCGAACGGAAAGCGGGTTTCGATTTCCCGGTCCATACCGCGACGGACCCAACGCTCCCCTTTCCCCAGCAGAGGAAACAGCAGCTCCCGGAACAGCAGCTGATCGAGGTGGTCACCGCCGAGCGCAATGCCATGGGTGGTCACCACGTCGAAGTGCAGCTGGCGGCGACGCAATACGCAGAAATCCAGCGTGCCGCCGCCAAAATCCAACGTGAACAACAGCTCACCCGGCACATCCGGATTAGCCTCGAGATAACTCACCGCGGCAGCAATCGGCTCGGGATAGAAGTGCTGCTCGTCTATTCCGGCGTATCTGTAGGCCTCAGCCAGCCTGGAGAGGGCCGTCTTGTTCTTGAACTCGTCCCTGCCTTCGAAGTTCACCGGATGTCCGAGGTGGCCGTAGTTCACCGCGCCAATCTCGGCTGATACCTTTTTCCGCATATACAGCAGAATCGGCGTGATCAGCGCCACCAGCCTGAATGCCTGCTCGAACACCATCAGCCGCCGAACGTTGATGTCTCCGAGCAGACGTTTGACGCCACGGAACAGCCGGCCCTGGAGCCCACTGTCGACGACGGCTGCGCCGTAGATCTTCGTCGTGCTGGTCTCTACCTCTGAAGGGTTTTCCCCATCACCGCCTTCAACGAAGTCGCTGGTTTCGCCAATGACTTCGGGAATCAGTTCAACCGTGCGGCCGGTGTTGTCCTGAATGTAGTGATCGATGGCCGCCTGACCGGTGCTGGTCTGGAGATCCCGATCGATATACGTGGCCGAAGGCATGATCGGACCATCGCGCTCCAGCTGAATCAGACGAACGACGTCGCCGTCATAGACGGCCACCGCAGAGTTAGTGGTGCCGAAGTCGATGCCTACGCCATATCGCATGCTTATCGTCAGTCCAGCGGCGCTATGTCGGTGGCTGATAGTCGCGGATGTAATCAGGAATCGCGACTGAGCTATCGAGATCCGGACTCGGCTGCGGTTCGCCGGCCACCATCTCCAGCGGAATGACGCCTGCCCAGACATTCGCAGCGAGGTCTCCCTCGGCGTCCACCGGCGGCCCGGTGCGAATTTTCGTGGAGGTCTCCGTCAGCGGCAGTCTGACTACCCCGGTGGCATTCAGCTCCTGAGGCGTCGCCGCGCGGATCGCGTTCTGATGTCCGGGCACCAGGGCTTCCACGAACGCATCCAGAATGGTTTCACGCTCGTCGTCGACGACGGCTTCTCCGTTGCCGAACACGACTGCCGAACGGTAATTCATCGAGCAGTGAAAGCCACTGCGGGCGACCACCACGCCATCCAGGCTCATGACCGACAGAGCGGCGAATCCGCCAGCGCCGAGGTGTTTCAGCAGCGCCGACTGCCTGTTGCCGTGAAGGTAGACGTGATCACCGCGACGCAGATAGAGCGTTGGGATGATACGCGGCTCACCGTCCACCACATAGGCGACGTGACAGACCTGCTGACTGTCGAGAACAGATTTAGCCGTCTCGAGGTCGTAAGCGCCACGATCGGCCAGCCGTCGCAGCCTGGTGCGATCCGTCGCATCCGCAGCCTTTCGACTCACCCCGCCGCTTCCACCAGTCCCGTCGGACAGCTGACGCCGGTCCCGGCGAGACTGCAATAGCCGTTCGGTACTTTCGCCAGGTACTGCTGATGAACGTCTTCGGCGTAGTAAAAGGGTCCCGCGAGCGCCACCTCGGTGGTGATCTCGCCGTGTCCGGCGGCCAGCAGAGCCTGCTGATACCGATCACGGCTGGCTTCGGCCACCGCGAGCTGAGCGTCATCGGCTGCGTAGACGGCGGAGCGATACTGGGTGCCAACGTCGTTACCCTGGCGCATGCCCTGGGTCGGATCATGCGCTTCCCAGAACACCTTGAGGATGTCGTCGAGGCTGACTTCAGCAGGATCGAATACGACCCGGACCACCTCGGTGTGGCCGGTCAGGCCTGAGCAGACCTCCTCATAGGCCGGATTTGGCGTGATCCCACCCGCGTAACCAACCGCGGTGGTGAACACACCCGGGGTCTGCCAGAAGCGCCGCTCGGCCCCCCAGAAGCAGCCGAGCCCCAGCGTTACTTCGGCCAGTTCAGCGGGAAACGGCGGCAGCAGCGGCGTACCATTGACGAAGTGCCGATCATTTACCGGCATCGTTTGATCACGGCCCGGCAGAGCCTGTTTTTTTTCCGGAAGACGGAGTTTTTGCTCCCAACCCATGTCTAATAGCCTGTAGCAGAAGAGGCCCGAAATCATACCTTCCATCCACTCTCACACAAGTGCTATAAACGCGCCTATGCGCGCTTTATTCATTGGCCTGGTGCTGACGTTCTGCCTGGGTTGCCAAACTACGCCTCCTGCCGACTACCGGGAGCTCACGGAACGGATCGCCAACGGCGATACCGTTGCGGTAGCGGATCTTCGCACCCAGTTTCTGGCCCGTGGAGATCTGCCGGAGCAGCTGGAACGCCTGACCGAACTGGAAATGCAGGCGCTGGAACTGGTTGAAGATGAGCCGCTCAAGCTCGGCTCGATTGGCAGCGCCATTCTCGACACCTACTACGCCAGTCTGACCGGCCACTATGTGCTCACCCGTTTTTATGACCATGTCGAATCTCCAGAGGCCGCGGCTCCGCATCAGCAATGGCTCGACGACATCCGATCAGACATGCGAGCCGAAGGCGATGGCAGTCGGGATAAACCGTTCCCCGCGGTCTCGGGCGTAGAAGCGCAGATGTACGCGATCAGTCAGGGGATGTCCCCGGTCGGCTCTATTTATCAGTCGAGTGACGACGTCGCGTTCTCGATGCTGCTGCAGGCCAAGCCGCCCGAGCAACCGGTTGTCAGTCTGAATTTCGATCTGACGGGCGTTTATCAGGCGGAACGAATGGGTCTTGCGGACAGCGAAAGCAACTTCACCCCCTTTTCGCTGATCGGCATGCTGGCAAAACGCAACGACACCGCCGCTCAGGCCGCCATCGGCGCTTTCCTGGCGTCGCAAGGTCGCATCGAGGATGCGATCGACTGGCTGCGGGCCGCATCCCGCCGGGGTAATCTGCTGGCGAATTCCATTCTTGCCCGCCTGTACTGGGAACAGGCCAGCAGCACCGAAGACGAGGCCGCAAGAGAAGCCGCGCTCGCAGAAGTGCTGGAAAACTATCTTCACGCCATCGGGCTGGGCTCCACCGAGGCAATGTACGCGCTGGGCATTCTCTACCTGAACGAGCACTATGGTGAAGAGAACATCGCTTCCGGCGTCACGTTGCTGACTCAGGCTGCAGATATGAATTCGGCAGAAGCCGCCGTCTTTCTCGCGCACCTGAACTACGCCGGAGAAGTAGTCGAACGCGACCTCGATCAAGCCCGCAGCTACTACGCCAAGGCGGCTGAACTGGAAAGCGTCAACGCCCGCCACAGCTATGCAAGATTTCTACTGGACCCGGCTACCGGCCAATCGGCGGATCCGCGGATCATCAACTGGCTGGATGAGCTGACCGAGGAAGACGATGCGACTTCGATGCTGCTGCTCGGCAATCTCTACGCCCGCGGCGTTGGCGTCAAACAAAGTTCCCGACGGGCCGTGGGCTACTTCAAGCAGGCTGTCAAAACCACGCCAGCGGACGCTTCTTTAGTCAACGAAGTAGCCTGGACACTCACCGTCAGCGACGTCGACGATCTGAAACGGGCGCGCTATGCCCTGCGCATCATGGACAAGATGATGAGCAACGATGAAATCGCCCGCCGGCGTCCCGAATATCTCGATACCTGGGCGGCGGCTTATGCCGCAAACGGTGATTTCGAGCGTGCCATCTCGTTACAGCAGGAGGCGCTAGCCGTCGCGGAAGCGGAAGAATTCGCCGATGTCAGACAGGTACTTCAGGATCACCTGCAGCTCTTCGAGGACGGTCAGACCATTACTGAACGGGCGCCGTGAACGACGCCCTGACGGCTGACAGCGCACCGGGCAACCAGCCTCCTGTGCCGTCATCCCCACTGCGTGATCTCCTCGCCCAGGCCATTCCGCTGATTGATCTCCGCTCCGCTGGGGAAGCCGTCCGTGGCGCCATACCCGGCGCCGTCAACATGCCGGTCCTGGAAGACGCTGAACGCGCCGAAGTCGGCAAGACCTACAAAGATGCCGGGCAGGCGGCAGCGATCCAGAAAGGTCATCAACTGGTAAACGGTGGCCTGAAAGAACAGCGAGTCGCCCGTTGGCTCGACTACATCGAAGAGCATCCAGACGTCCAGCTTTTCTGCTGGCGTGGTGGCTTGCGGTCGTCTACGGCGCAGGAATGGTTGAACGAGGCCGGTGTAGCGGTACCCAGAGTCGCCGGCGGCTACAAGGCGCTGCGGCATGAGTGTCTTGATGTCATCGACGAGGCCGTGGAGCGTAAACGCTGGCTGGTAATCGGCGGCCGCACGGGTTCCGGCAAGACCCGACTGCTCAACGCCAACCCGCTGGCAATCGATCTCGAAGGACTCGCCAATCATCGAGGCTCCGCATTTGGCGCACAGGAGACGCCACAACCGGAGCAGGCCAGTTTCGAGAACGCCCTTGCCCTGGCCTGCCTGCGCCATCCAGGCGAAACACTGGTGCTGGAAGACGAAAGTCGGATGATTGGACGACTGGCGCTCCCGGCAAGCTGGCACGAGCAGATGCACAAGGCGCCGCTGCTGATCCTCGATGTGGACATAGCGCAGCGCTGCAGCAACATTCAGCGCGAATACGTCGACGAAGTTCTGGAGCGTGGCGTCAGCGCCGCCGATCTGGAAGAAAGGTTCACGCACTCGCTCCAGCGTATCAAACGACGCCTCGGCGGTCTCCGGCACGCCGAGGTGCAGCGGTCACTGATCAAGGCTTTCGGCAACGGCGACCACAGCGCATGGATCGAGCAGCTGCTCAGCTGGTACTACGATCCGATGTACGACTATCAGCTGTCGAAGAAACACGCCCGCGTCATCGCCAGCGGTGATGAAGCAACGCTGCTCGAGCATCTGCAGACTCTCAAGTGAATCAGTGATCGTGACCGTGGGGTCGCATCCGGAATGCTGCCACCCGGGCTGCCAGGTCCTGGTCATCCAGTAACCCGACTTCGGCCAGCACACCCTCGAGCGCCTCGAGAAAGTGCTGGTAATACTCGTATTCGCCACCAGACGCGTTCAGTCGTTCAGCCTCCCGGTCCCATTCGCCGATTACCCGTATGAGGTGTCGCCTGAAATCATCCCAGCTGAACACCTCAGCCTCGGCCAGCGCCCGGGCCATGCCGAACGCCCGCCCCTGCCACGGCGCTTCGAACAGCACCTCGCCGTTCGCCATGGGCGGCGCAAGCTCCGCCGGCAGCTCAAGATCGTCTGCCATTCGTCCACTCCTGTGTCCAGAACTTTGTCACAGCACCGCCACGCCGATCATTGAATCCCGGCTCACCAGCTCCGCCAGTTCACTCTCGGACTTTCCCTCTGTGCCTGCGGGACGCTGCGGCAGCACCATGTAGCGGACTTCGGCGCTGGAATCCCAGACCCGCACCTCCCTGCCAGCCGGCAGCTCGACCCCGAATTCAGTCAGAACCGCGCGCGGCTCCCGCACCGAGCGGGATCGATAAGCGGGATCTTTGTACCATTTGGGTGGCAATCCAAGCACGGCCCACGGGTAGCAGGAACACAGCGTGCAAACCACCATGTTGTGAACGGTGTCGGTATTTTCTACAACCACGAGTTTCTGAACTTCGCCGCCGACAAACTCGAATTCGGCCACGGCGGCCGTACTGTCGGCGAGCAGACGCTGACGAAATGACGGATCAACCCAGGCCCGGGCAACCATTCTGGCGCCATTCATCGGTCCGACCCGTTCGTTGTAGAACTCGATGGTCTGATCTATCTCTGATTCACTGAGCAGACCTTTCTCCACGAGCAGAGACTCCAGCGCTTCCGCGCGTAACGCCGTTTCCGACAGTTCACCCATCGCGAGCCTCCTCGACGTCCAGTGCACTCAGGTAAGGTTCAAAGAGATCCAGGCAGACGGACGTGGCCGCTTCCGCATCATTCCCCCAGAGTTCGGCGCCGGTAAATTCCACGGTATAGAGATGGCTCGGGCATTCACCCTCGCCGTGGGCATTGGTATCCGGCAGTACCCAGCTATCGTGAAGGGCGCGGATAATACCGCCGCGATCTCTCGCATACGCCGGTAGTCGGGTATGCCCATGACTCGCATGGCGAGCCGTGCGCACTCGCTGACCGACCTGAAACCGCGCAGGCTGAGTCGGCGAGCGGCGTGCACCCTCGGCCGATTCAGCAGCAATGGGACCGAGTTCAGGATCCGGCCGTGCGGCAACGAGTGCCGACGGATCCCCACCCCCCGCAACCACTCGGGCGGTAAGCTCCTCGCTGGTGATGACTCGGGCTTCCACCAGCAGGCTCTCCACCGCGCCCAGCCACCGACCGTAGTAACCATGAGTCAGATACGCAACCGGATCTATTCTCTCCACGGCAAAACGGAACTGATCGGTATTCTGCAGGGCGCCGCAGCTGCGCGCGGTGCGGGTCATCGTAAACACTGCACCTTCCCAGCGCTGGGCGAAAGGCGCACCCGTTACCTGGTCTATCGCGCCATAGCCACGTTTACCACCAAGATCGTGAATACCATCCATCGATTCAGCCTCTGGAAACCTCGCGAAGTACCGGAATACCGTCCCCGGCATTCTGAAACGCCATTGTGAACGTGTGCCGACCTGAAACAACTTCATGAACGGTATCGTCAGGCATGATGAGATCAGCTCGACAATTGCAGGGCACCACGACCGTCACTTCGAAAGCGTCGTCGCTGACCTGCCAGTTCACCTCATACCGGCCGTTTACGGTATCGAGCGCGGCTTCCAGTGATCGTACTGGCGGACCGGCGCTGATCAGTCCGGCGCTGCCGGGTCCGTCAAGCAACGGCCGGGGCTGGATACGCATGTGCCGATAGGCGTTCGCCGTCTCCGAGAGATCGCGCCCCTGATCCAGCCCGGCTAGACAGCCGACCAGCCATTCCAGGACGCCACTGCCAGAGAGCTTCGACAGTTCTGCATCCGAAGCGGGCGGTTTGTCCGCCACGCTCAGGATCAGGTCATAAACCCGCTCGACACGCCCCAGCAGCGTGAGCGTACGCAGCAGATCGGGCCTCAGACGATCGGCGATGGCGTCGTCGTCTGCCGACCTATCGAGATGACGGTAGAACTCCAGCAGCGCGCCAGCCCGCTCCTGCGGATCGAACATCCCCTGACTCAGCGCCCCTAGGTATGCCTCCAGGCTGTCGCTGACCAACCGACCGTCAGCGGTGATGAAGCGACGCCGGAATGCCTGCCGGATAGCGCCTGCGAGCATTTCGAAATCTTCCAGATCCGAAAGCTTGCCGAGCACGCCGGCCATGCGGGAAGCCGCCCGCGTGGATCTGTAGAATCTCAGCGTCGCAGCAAGGTCATCTGGCGGTTCCCCGCAGATATGACGGGGGTATCGATCGGCGATGCCGTTCAGATATCGGACAATTCTCGAATAAGCGCTTTCCAGGGCGCGCCGATCGCCCATCAACCGGAACTGCTGCCACGCGCCTTCCACCAGCACATCGCCGGTGTCTTCAGACACGATCTCACTACCGGGTCCGTCCGCATCGAAAACAAAATACTCGAGATCAGGGGGAGCCGGCACGACGGCCGGGAATCCGCCTGATTCCAGCTGCGACTCCTGCACGCTGGATAACCAGTCTGACAGCTCCGCTTCAGCCGCATGCGCCGTCAGCAGGGCCTTGATCCGACCGGCGTTTTCCGCCGTTCGCGGATGCCTTTTCGCAACCGACAAGCCTGTCCACGGCACGCTCTGAAGCGTTCGAGCCAGATAGCCACTGAGCGACTCGAACAGCGCGGTGATATCCGACCGATCACAGACAAAGTGCGCCGCAGCAGCCACCGGCTGCCCGAATTCACTCACGCTGACGGTCATCGCAGCAACCGTAAGCAGGTCTCCGACAATCTCCAGGTAGCGGAAACCATGGAGCGCAAAGTGGCTTTCCATCGGCTCGGCAATGCTGCCGCCCGACGCCACGTGCACGTCCTCCCCGGAAATGTCCGTAAGCACGCCGGCGCCATCGACGGCCATTCCATAGCGAACGGTCACCAGCGCACCTGCCGGTAGATCACAGACTATTACCGCCCGACCGACCGCCAAAGCGGGCAGCGCATATAGCGCTCGCTCCGATGACGTCGTCAGCAGTTCCGGTGTCAAAGTCCTGAGCCGGCGAACGCTGCGCTGACGGGTCGCCCGCAGGGGAAGGTTTCGTTCGGACTTCAGCACCGGATAGCCCGTGACCTGACTTGCCACCGAGCTCCAGTCAGCGTCCTTCTGCCGCCAGTCGCAACTCTCACCGTCGATCGGATCAGCGGCAAGAATCCAGGACGGTGTCCACTGCCAGTTCTCGTCGCTGGCAATGATCAACCGCGCACCGGAGGCAAGTTCGATATGCAGTTGGGCACATAATTCCGGTCGCTGGCCGTAGTGCTGACGTGAACCGAGCCCGCTGCGGCCGGAGAACCAGCCATCAGCAAGCAGCACGGCAATGGCATTGGCCCCGGGTTCGAGATGCTGGGCAACATCGTAGGTCTGATAGCTTGCCTGCCGTTCGAAATCGCACCAGCCGGGTGAAAGTTCGTTCGTGCTGACGGCCTGGCCGTTGATTTCGATCTGGTGAATGCCCAGCGCGGCCACGTAGAGCCTGGCGGATTTCGGCGCGCTGGCGAGATCGAAATGTCTGCGCAGGATCGGCACCGGCACCGATGTGGCCCGGCTGCCGGTCAGCGGCCCGGAAATCCAGCCGGCGCGCCAGTCAGAGGGTGATAACAGGCCTGCTTCAAACAGCGCCGGCTCGCTCCAGGGACTCGGCAGACCGTCACTGTCGAAACTGCGGACTTTCCAGTAAACGCGGCGACCGCTGACCAGACGTTTACCGCGATAGATAACGTTGCTCGACTGCTGACTTTCTACCCGGCCGCTGTCCCAGAAATCTCCTTCGTCGAGCGCGAGCAGGTCCAGCGTGCTGGCGGCAAGAATCTCATAAGCAGTCTGAATTTCTGCGGGACGAGAATCGTCGGGCCACCACGACAAGCGCGGAGACGGGTCGTCGATACCAACAGGATCTTCGAGATATTCGCAGCGGAGCCTCTGGGGCGCACCGTGCATCAGCCATCCAGGTCGCAAACTCAGCGATCAAGTTTGCGCCTTGGGCTGAGGTCAGGCAAGCGGCTCGCGCAAAAAGCTCTGCACTTCGGTCACCACCGCTTCGAGCTGATCGTGGTGTACCCAGTGGCCGGCGTCCGCTATGTCCACCATGCGACCTTCGGCAAAGTGCGCCAGCGTGCCATCCTGCCCGGTGCGATGACCAAATCCCTCAGTGGCGTTCAGGCACAGAGTCGGACACTGGATATTCCGCCAGATCTCGATCATGTCTTCTGTCGGCATCCGGTTCGGCGCAAACGCATGAGTGTAGTTGTCGAACTTCCAGCTGTAGGAGCCATCTTCATTCTGATTAGTGCCATGAATGGTCAGATAGCGCGCCTGGTCTTCACTCAGATGTGCGTTGGCCTGATGCATCCGCTCGAAGGCCGATTCGAGAGAGGGATATCTCCGCGGTTGCCTCGCTGCCAGCGCCCGCGTGTTGTCCATCCACATCTTCGTTCGATCGACTACATCGCCCTCCATCATGCCGGGCCATAAACCAACGCCTTCGATCAGCACCAGCTTGGTCACGAGGTCCGGATGCAGTCCGGCAAACAGCGATGCCAGCGTCCCACCCATCGAATGACCGACGACCACCAGCGGCTCGAGCCGCGCCTGACGCACCAGCTGCGCCAGATCGTAGACATAGTCCATATTGTGGTAGCTGGAGCCCAGCACCCACTCGGAATCTCCATGACCACGCAGATCCGGAGCCACCACGTGATAATCGCCGACAAACGCATCGGCAAACCAGTCCCAGGTATGACAGTGATCCTGAACACCGTGCACCAGCAGAAGATGCGGCGCGGCAGCATTTCCCCAGTCGAGGTAGTGCAGTCTCAAGCGCTGCGAATAGTAGCTGTGAGAGGTGGGTCGGCGGGGGGTTGGGGTTCTGTCTGTTGTCATCTTCGTCCGGCGCCGCGCGTCGCGCGGGAGAGTTATAGTCAAGTATCGTGACTGAAAACGTCACTTCAAGAGGCCGCACCATCGCAGACTGCCCCTGATGATGCAATCTGTCTCGATCAGCCGGATTTCTTATCAAATCGTGCAGAAATTCATCCGATTTCGACCGGCCGCCCAGCTGACATTTTTTGCGTTACCTATGGTTGCATTCGTTGTTACTTTAGGTAACATAGCCCACAGATTGATGAGGGATACCCGAACCCCTCCCTCCCCTCCCCTTCTCCGGGTATCCCTCAACATCTACCTCCCTTGACTCGTTGGCGAGGTTAGAGATCTCCAGATCCCTAACCTCGTCACAGTTTTCTCGCCTCTGTTACCCTCGCTGCATGGACTATCAGCATCTGAAGATCAGTCGGGACGGTCCGTTGGCCATGGTTACCCTGAATCGGCCGGATAAGGCCAATGCGCTGAATTTCCAACATCTGGCGGAGCTCGAACATGCGGCGCTGGGCTTCCGGGAAGATCTCGAAACGCGGGTGGTGATCTTCACCGGTGCCGGCAAACACTTCTCTTCCGGCGCGGATCTCACCGACCCCGGTACGGCCTATCAGGTGCCGATGACATTGCGCCGCCGTCGTTCACGTATTGGTGAGCGGGCGATTCAGGCCATCTACGGTATCGATCAGATCACTATCGCGGCCTGGAACGGCGCGGCGATGGGTGGCGGCGCCTGTATCACCACGGCCGTTGATTTCCGGATCGGCGCCGAAGACTGCGTCATGCAGTATCCAGAGGTCGACATCGGTCTCAACCTGATGTGGAAGAGCCTGCCTCTGATTACCCATCTGGCCGGACCAGCCAGAGCGAAGCGACTGGTGGCCGGCGGCGAGCGAGTGCGCGCCGCGACCCTGCTGCAGTGGGGCATTCTCGACGAACTGGTGGCAACTACTGACCTGCTGACGCGGGCGCAACTGTTCGCCGAGCGCTACACGAGCAAACCTCCAGCCGCGGTCCAGATGATCAAGCAGAGCGTGAACCATATTGTCAGCGCGCTGGATCGATCCATCATGCATATGGATGTTGATCAGAACCTTTACAGCGCGTCGAGCGAGGATCGCCGCGCGGCGTTAGCCGCCTATCTGAACGGTGAGCCCGCGCAGTTCACCGGAGACTGAGGAAACGTCAAATTAGTTGCATCAATGAGATGAGGCGCAGACAATGCACTCAGACAACGCAATTGAAGCGCAGGACTCGCTCGGGCTCTACCCACACTAACTAACGGGGCAAACCATGAACATCGGCGACTACATTGCTCTTGGCGGTCTTGAGCGTCTGCTCATCATCGGTGCTGCAATTCTGATCTGCTACTGGGGCTATCGCCTCTACGGCCGCGCGCAGATTCCCGGGCTGGCGATGATCGCGGTATCCGCGCTCGTGCTGATGAGCGTCAT
>Ga0265303_10000614_pt1 | contig 20421 bp, 19 predicted proteins | sample Helome_2_FD_192494 | JGI IMG/M metagenome (GOLD analysis project Ga0265303, IMG submission 192494) | Marine sediment microbial communities from subtidal zone of North Sea - Hel_20160317 (Illumina Assembly) | ecosystem: Environmental > Aquatic > Marine > Subtidal zone > Sediment ... | reverse complement strand
TTATACATAGATCTGGTATCGTTAGGATCTAGTTTTATAGCCAATTCTAATTCTGAAATGGCAACAGCATCTTCTCCCATTTCGAAATTTAATAAAGCCTTTAAATAATGAGGGCGGCCTAATTCCGGTTCTAATAAAATCCATGCATCTAATGTTTCATTGGCATTCCTATAATCCTTGATCATGGCATAGGTTGTTGCCAAATTTGAATATACCGGTGTCAATAAATTGTCTTTTTGAAGGGCCATTTTATAATGAATGATGGCGTTGTTGTAATTACTTTTCTGTAAATAATAATCGCCTAATAGCATTCTGCCAGAAGAAAAATCTGAGTTTGTGAATAACATGGTCTCAAATTCTTCTACAGATTTATTCAAATCTGTTTTATCTATTCCACTAAAATTGCTTTCATCAATACCAAGTACTAATTGGGCAGCACCAATTCTAACCAACTTTATTGAGTCTTTCATATGTTTTAATGCGATTGTTGTTCTTATTTGTGGGGATAATGTTCTAAACTTCATAAGTGCATGGTATCTAACATTAGCGGAACTGTCATTTAAAACCTGCATCAATGTTTTATAGTGATCTTCAGTCGTAAAACTTATGTTTTCAATAACTGTTGCTCTTACTATAGCTGGATTTTTATAGTCAACTATAAATTTCTCCAGATCACGTCGTTCAGTCTGATTTAAGTTATCTTTTCCGCTCAACAATAATTTATCTGAATAATGCTCCTTTCTTTCGCCACCATACCACTCTGTAATCGCATTCGATGCCCAGGTATTGCTTTTATCGGTATGGCATTGAATACAGGCATTAGGAGTGCCATATTTTTCTGATTGATCTGGTCTGGGAACTCTAAAACTATGGTCACGACGAAAATCATTACCCATATAAACTGCGCCAGTCATATGGCAATTTACACATGAACTTGCTTCTGTATTCTCTTCATGGAAATGGTGTGCTTTAGTATCATAATCATTTGGTATATGACATTGTATACAAAGTGTATTTCCTTGAAACTTGAGTTCCAAAGAATGTGGGTCATGGCAATTGCTACACATAACTTTGTTTGCATACATTTTAGTTTGCAAAAAGGAAGCATAAACATAATCTTCTTCCAAAATTTGTCCATCTCCATGATATAAATTAGCGGTTAGATTTTGAACTAAATATTGGTTTTCAAACTGTTCTCCCGGTTCAAGATTGTCGGTCAGTTTAGTTCTTCTGGCATGGCAAGGAGCACAAAGATTTAACTGTTCATTCTGATTGAGTCCTTTAATAATGTAGGAATTATTCCCTATGGTGTCGTTAGCGGCCCAAATATTGTGATTCTTTGCCGGGCCATGACAACTTTCACAAGAAACATTAATTTCACTATAGGTTGTATTGAATGAATCTGTATCAATACTATAATTCTTTTCAAGATTGGTTGAATGACATTCGGCACACATAGTGTTCCAATTTTGAGCATCATTAGTCCAATGTAACCAATCGTTAGGCTCTATAGAATCTCCTTTATATTGGTGGAACCATTCCTTCTTAAGAGTATCCCAGGTAACCCTTAGAACCTGTTTTTTTCCATTTTCAAAATCAATCATATATTGCTGTAATGGAGTAACTCCAAAAGTGTATGAAATTTTATAATCCTTCTCTGAATCATCAATTTCGGTAGTACGGACAAAAAATTGATTGTTTTCTTTATAAAAAAAGTACTTTACTCCGTCAATTTTTGCCTCGACATTGTCAAAATTCCCTAAAACGGTGGAATCATTGGCGATTTGCATTGCCAAATCATGGTGAGATCCTACCCACTTATTGTATGCTTCCTTGTGGCATTCAATGCAGGTGCTTGCACCTACATAACCGTTAACTCCAAAAAGTTTATGATCAGGGTCTAGTTTTTTATAATCATCATTTTTGCAGGAGATTATCATCATCATTAAAAAGAAGAAACCTACTACTCTTTCGAAATTGATCATGCACAAATTTTGATTGAATCAAACTTAAAGAAAATAATTAATAATGTATAAAAGATATCTGTATTTTATTTTAATTCGGGTTTGAAAGCAAGCTCTTAGGATTGTACCCGAATCTTACTCATCTTAGCGCTCCGCGCTAAAAATTAAAAGCAAGCATTTTTATTAGCCTGCTTTAGATTTATTATTGATCTTGACAGGAGTAGCTCATTTCATTCGCTCTTCCTGACATTGCTCCACTTTGAAAATTAAAAACCTGAGCTTAAAAATTCAAGCAAGCTTGATTTTACACTCAGGTTTATATTTAATCGTGACCTCGACAGGATTCAAACCTGTAACCTTCTGAGCCGTAATCAGATGCGCTATTCAGTTGCGCCACGAGGCCGTTTTTATGGGCAGCAAATATATTTCTTTTTTAATGAAATGAAAAAATTATTGAATACTTATTTAAGAGTTAATAAGCTTTTTAAATTTCTCAAGTATTGGAGTCGCTTTTTCTATATCTTCTTCATAAATAAATAGCTCAACTTGTGATGGAGAACCGCCATAAAACCCAGATCGTATTCCAGATTGAAAGTTGTTTTTAACCAATGAAGGTATCTTACTATCATCTAGATCTAGTTGCAATCTTTGTATTTCAATTAATGAACCTGTAAATAACTTAGTATGTTTAGAATGTTCATCCATAGCTTTATGACTTTAGTTAAAGATACAAAATATATTAGTATTAATCTAAGCTGTTTTTAGTAATATAATACCTCCAACCTATTAAGGCTAATTGAAATTTAGAAGCTTTGCTCATATCTAATTGCCTTTTAGTTAAACTCGGTAAAAGCAATTTATTAATTTTCGCAACAGTTTTAAAAACTTGTTTCTTCATATCTACAAAGCTAAACAAAAAACTCTTGAAGATGATCATGAGTTACAATGATGAACTTTTTCTACATCTTTTTCAACATTAAGAGCCCTTTTATAATTCTTTAAAAGGGCTCTTACATTGTAGTCTTTTTATAGAAGACTTATTATTTTTTGGTAATTATAACGATTACTCCGGCCTTCCCTTTTTCTCCATATTTTTCAATCGCCTTCTTACCTTTGAACACCTTCATCTCTGCAATTTTATCGGGATCTAATTTTTCCATCTCTTTTTTAGTAAATTCTTTGCCGTCTACTAAAATTAATGGTTCGTTACCGTCATCACCTTCAGAAATAAATACCAAATTACCTTTACCGTCACCTTTTTTAGTTGTTATTTTAATAACCTCAGTTTTAACTTCTTTTCCATCATCGTCCATTTCAATATGGATTTCATGTTCTTCATCACTATCATGATCTTTGTCTATATCAATGACCATCTTTTTTGAGATTACTTTCGTAGTATCGCCATCTTTCGTTATCCATACATTAGTTGTTTCATCGTCGTCATCGTTTTTATGAATTGTAAAAACATGATCTTTACCTTTATGCTTAATAATTTTGTTATGACCCTTTTCGGTAAAAAAGTAATTTGATCCATGACCTCTATCACCGGAACCTATGCTTAAATTATTGTTTTCGTTGTCATATGATATTTGAATTGGGTTAATACCCTCATCATTATCAGAAGCATAAGAAGCTGATGCTTTTCCATTACTTGCCTTTGCATCAATTTTAATGGCTGTTATTTTATCTTTATTATTTCTTTTGATACCATTAAACTTTACGTTAAGCCCCTTTTCTGCAAAAGTTTCTGTAACTTTTTTTAGATCATCTCCACTACTTTCTTTAGAGACCAGCAATTCAAGAATTTCAACATTTATTTCTATAAATTCCTTTTTAACCTTTTTCTTTTGAGCAATAGTCTTAGTATTGAAAGTGAAGATAAAAGCTAATAATAGTGGTGTCATTAAGGCAATTTTCCATTGCGAATTCCTGTTTGATCTTGTTTTGTGTAGCATAATTATTCGTTTTTTTAATAGTGAATTATAAAAATTATTGGCTAAAGCCATTTGATATTGGGGCATACTTGTTTTTAATAATAATTGTTGATATGATTGTTGTGAATAAGATTTTTTTTGGGCTAGTTCATCAGCAATAAATTCTAAGTTTTGCTCCATTTCTTTTTTATAGTACCAGGCAAAAGGGTTAAACCATTGTAAAGCAATCAATAAGTTAGAAATAAGTGTGTCAAAGGAATGATGCTGGTTAACATGTACTTTTTCATGTGCCAAAATTTGATCGAGCTCGTTTTGAGTAAATTGAGCGGGATTATATACGATATAGTTGAAAAAGGAAAAAGGTGACGTTTCACTTTCGGTTTCAACATAAAAATAGTTTCCAACTTTTACCCTGTCATTTTTAAGAATTAAAAAACCAAGTGATATAAATTGTATTACAAGTCTTATAAGAAAAGCAGTCGATACAATAAAATAGGTATACGGAGCAAGTGCTGCCCAGTTAACTGAAGATTCAGAAACCAGATTTGAGTTTGTGGTAAATTTGTTAGGTATACTTTGTGTGAGTTGTACGGGTTCTATTTCAACATAAATCGGAATAATAATAAATGGCAGAATAATAGCTATTACAATTCCTGATAATAAAAAATACCGGTTTGTTTGAAAGAATGTTTCTTTCTGTAATATATATCTATAAAAGCCATAAAATATCATAATTATGACAGCAGGTTTCCATAAGTAGGTCATAAGAGTTTCCATAACTAATCTATATTTTTTTGTTCAATTAGAGTGATAATTTCTTTTAGCTCTTCAATGCTTATTTTCTCTTCTTTAGCAAAAAACGACACTGCATTTTTATATGAGTTTTCAAAATAGTTGGTAATTGTTTTATTCATGAAATTTTTGCGATATTCTTCTTTTAAAACTAAAGGGTAATATTCATGAGTTTTACCATAGGCAATATGCTTGACATATCCTTTCTCTTCCATTTTTCTTATGATAGTAGAAATAGTATTATAATGTGGCTTTGGGCTGGGTAATTTCGAAACTACATCCTTTACAAAACCTTTTTTTAATTGCCATAAAATTTGTAGAATTTCCTCTTCTTTATTAGTTAATTTTTCCATACACCATAATTTTAATGACAAACATAACTATATATTCAGTTATATAACTATAAAAATAGTTAATTAACTAAATTTTATGATTTTTCATTGTAGGGTTGGTTTATTAAAAAAATCAAATGGTATATTTACGCTTTTAAAATTAATATGAGTATTTTATTTATTATCCTTGGATTTTTATTGCTTGTATTGGGTGGTGAGTTTTTAGTTCGCTCTTCAGTAGGATTATCCTTTAAACTGAATTTATCAAAGTTGATCATTGGTATGACAGTTGTATCTTTTGCTACCTCAGCACCTGAACTATTAGTTAGTTTGCAAGCAGCACTTACCGGTTCTGAAGATTTGGCCTTGGGTAATGTAATAGGTTCAAATATTGCAAATATTGCTCTTGTTTTAGGAATTACGGCTATTATTTCACCTTTAGTTGTTGGTACAGATTTTTATAAAATGAACTGGCCAGCCATGATGGTATTTTCGATTGTATTGTACTTTTTTTTAAAAAATGATCTTGTTTTAAGCAGATTCGAAGGTATCATTTTATTTGTTGCACTTATTGCATTTGTAATATTGATGATTGTAAAAGCGAGTATAGACAAAACCATAATGGTTGAAGAAGTTGACGAATCACTAATGGAAACATCTTATGTTAGGATATTTATTTGGCTCATAATTGGCGGTGCGGCATTATATTTTGGTTCTGAATTTTTAGTAACCGGATCTAAAGAAATTGCTATTAGAATGGGTGTCAGTGAGCGGGTTATTGGTTTGAGTGTTGTTGCCGTTGGTACAAGTGTACCAGAGTTAGCGGCTTCTATTATTGCGGCAAAAAGAGGCGAGAAAGCCATTTCATTGGGGAATTTAATTGGTTCTAATATCTTTAATATTGGTTCAGTTCTTGGATTAACGGCCATCATAAAACCTATTCAAGTAATGGATAAAGGAATAATTACTAAAGATATTTTTTGGATGATTGCTATTGCTGCGATTTTAATTCCCTTAGTGCTTTTACCTAAAAAATATAAAATTTCTCGTTTAAAAGGCATCTTACTTTTTTCTATTTATATTATTTTTCTATACATTGAATTTTCAACTTCATAAAAAATAGGGGTCAAAACACATAATATAACATTTTTTACCTCATAGCCTCTATTTTTAGGGGGATTGTCAGTATAAATTCATTTTTTTTAATATTTTTACGCTTTCAAAATTTAAATCTTTAAAAAATGGCTGTACTACGATTTGATGCACTAAAACAAACATTAAAAAGAAAACCTATAAAAGTTAACGAAAGCAAAACACGTTCAGAGTTGTTTGGTAAAAACGTATTTGATGAAAATTCGATGCGCAGATATTTAACCAAAGATGCCTTTAAAGGGGTAATGAGTGCCATTGAGCATGGTACTAAAATTGACAGAAAAATTGCAGATCAAGTTTCGTCTTCAATGAAAGATTGGGGGCTTAAAAAAGGAGCTACTCACTATACACACTGGTTTCAACCCTTAACCGGAGGCACAGCTGAAAAGCATGATGCTTTTTTTGAACCTATTGGCGGCGGATTAGCTATCGAAAAATTTGGTGGCGATCAATTGGTGCAACAAGAACCGGATGCATCAAGTTTTCCGAGTGGGGGAGTAAGAAATACTTTTGAGGCAAGAGGTTATACAGCATGGGATCCTACATCTCCGGCTTTTGTCTACGGTTCAACGCTTTGTATTCCTACAGTCTTTGTAGCGTACACAGGTGAAGCCTTAGATTATAAGACACCATTATTACGAGCACTTTCTGCAGTTGATGATGCTGCTACCGCCGTTTGTAAATATTTTGATAAGAATGTAAAAAAAGTTACATCGTCATTAGGTTGGGAACAGGAATATTTTCTAATTGATAAAGCCTTGGCTGCTAGTCGACCGGATATTACCTTAACAGGAAGAACATTGTTAGGACACTCACCAGCAAAAGGACAACAATTAGATGATCATTATTTTGGGTCAATCCCTAATAGGGCATTGAATTTTATGCGAGATTTAGAGCAAGAATGTATGTTGTTGGGTATTCCGGTGAAAACCCGACATAATGAGGTTGCACCAAATCAATTTGAATTAGCTCCAATTTACGAAGAGTCGAATTTAGCTGTAGACCATAATTCCTTATTGATGGATGTTATGGGGAAAGTTGCTTCCAAACATCAATTTAAAGTGTTGATGCATGAAAAGCCATTTGCAGGAATAAACGGATCAGGGAAACACAATAACTGGTCTTTATCAACTAATACAGGTGTGAATTTACTGGCTCCTGGAAAAACACCCATGAGTAATCTTCAATTCTTGACTTTCTTTGTAAATACTATTAAAGCCGTTTATGAAAATGAAGAATTATTAAGAGCGGCAATTGCATCGGCTAGTAATGACCATAGGCTTGGAGCAAACGAAGCACCACCGGCAATTATTTCTGTATTTATCGGAGCACAATTAACAAAAGTATTAACTGAATTAGAAAATGTAACCAAAGGTAAATTATCACCTGAAGAAAAAACCGATCTAAAATTAAATGTGGTTGGTAAAATTCCTGATGTTTTATTGGATAATACAGATAGAAATAGAACTTCGCCATTTGCGTTTACGGGTAATAAATTTGAATTTAGAGCTGTAGGGTCAACTGCTAATTGCGCTAACCCAATGACAGTATTAAATACCATTGTAGCCAAACAGTTAAAAGAGTTTAAAGTTGAAGTTGATAAGTTAATTAAAAATAAAGACTTAAAGAAAGATGAAGCGGTATTTAATGTGTTGAGAGAATACATTAAATCTTCAAAAAATATTTTATTTGAAGGAAATGGTTATAGCGATGAGTGGGCAAAAGAGGCTAAAAAACGAGGCTTGAGTAATAACAAAACTACTCCTGTTGCTCTAAAGGCTAGAATATCTAAAAAATCGATTGATCTTTTTGAAGAGATGAATGTAATGAGTAAGATTGAGGTTCAAGCAAGACATGAAATTGAGCTGGATGAATATACAATGCGTATTCAAATTGAAGGAAGAGTGTTAGGCGATATAGCAAATAACCACGTAGTACCTACTGCTGTTCAATATCAAAATACCTTAATAAAAAATGTGAAAGGGCTCAAAGAAATTTTTGGTACTAACTTTAAGAAAATTGCAGCTGAGCAAATCGATTTGATTGAAAAAATTTCTGGCCATATAGCAGGCATTAGCTCTAAAGTTGAACTAATGATCAATGAACGTAAAAAAGCTAATAAACTAGAAGGTCAGAAGGCAGCAGATGCTTATTGTAATAAAGTAAGACCATATTTTGATGAAATCCGTTATCATTGCGATAAATTAGAATTAATGGTTGATGATGAGATTTGGCCTTTAACAAAATATAGAGAGCTGATATTTACTCGTTAAAAATTTAAATAAAAAGGAATCCCGCTTAAGGCGGGATTTTTTTTTCAGTTTATTGTATTAAACAAGCTAGATCTAAAATAGTCTGACCTCAAATCACAATAAATTTGTAACACTAGTTACAACAAAGAGATAATTAATTGTTTTCTTTGCAAAAAATAAAATATAAAAAATGGGAATATTCAATTTTTTTGGTTTAGGAAATAACGATAGTGAAAAAGTAGCTGAATTTATTCAAAATGGAGCGGTTATTTTAGATGTTAGAACACCAGGAGAATTTGCAGATGGTCATGCAAATGGATCTATTAATATACCTTTAAGTGAAGTTGCCAGCCAGATAAAGAAGATCAAAAAATATAATAAACCCATTATTACCTGTTGCAGAAGTGGAGCCCGAAGCGGAACTGCCGCTAATATTTTGAATAATAATGGCATAGACTCCATAAATGGAGGACCTTGGCAAAACGTAGCGAATCAGCTATAAGGAATAGTTATTTAAAATTAATTTTAGGCAGTGTTGTTTGAAGATGCCTAATTTTGGCTTCAATGCTATCTAAAAATTCAGCATGTTGTTTGCTACCAGGATTAAAAGGTTTATGAGTTAAATCTTTTTGGATAGAATTTACCTCGTCCATTATTTTAACAGCATTATCTGATATCCAAGTATCCCTAAATCTTTCCCAAATATATTGAATAGCAGTAGTATTTGGATGAATCATATCTTCAGCATAAAAACGATAATCTCTAAGCTCATCCATCATAATTTCATACGAAGGGAAATAATGAATGCCATCTTTAGCATCTGTTACTTCGTGTATGGCGGAAAGTAAACGGGCTTTGCTTAACTTATTTTCAACAAACCCATTTTTTAAATGACGAATTGGAGATAACGTAAAAATAATAGAAACGTCTTTTTTTAAACTTTTGATCAATGCGATACTGCCTTCCAAACTTTCAGCAATTTCGTTGATTGTAAGTAATTCTTTAGAAAACTTTTTTTGCGGTATTTTATGACAATTAGCAACTATAGTATCAGTTTCAAGATAACGGTACACCCATGAAGTCCCTAAAGTTATAATAATGTGCGTAGCCTGTTGTAATTGTTTGTTAGATTGTTTAACAGCACTATTTATTGATGCTAATAATTCATTTTTTGATGATGAACTTAAAACCGAATGTGTTTCGAAACTATGCCATATTTCGTTGTGACAAAAAACATCCTTATCATTGAATTGTTTTTCATTAATACTATTCAAAATAAAATTTTCAATAGCAACCGGGTGAAAAAGGATCCCAAAAGGATTAACGAAGTTGTTAAATTTAAAATAACCAAGTTTTTCACCAATATTATCAGAAAAACAGGAACCAAGTAAAATTAACTTAGAATCATAATCAATTAAATTACGTTCTTTGGGTAAAAGTATTTCAGTTCTTAATTGCATTATTTTAAATATTCTCTTGCTTTTAAAAGAGCATCTTTTATTCCTTTTGGATTTTTACCTCCGGCCGTAGCATAGAAAGGTTGACCACCACCACCTCCATGTATTAATTTTCCGAGTTCCCTAACTATTAATCCCGCATTGAGCTTGTCACTTACAATGTTTTTTGAAATGTAAACGGTTAACATGGGCTTATTATCAATATTAGACCCAGAAATAAAGAATAAATTGTCAAACTCAGTACCTAATTGAAAGGCTAAATCTTTAATTGTAGATTGATCTAAATTTATTTCTGCGGCTAAAAAATTAATATCATTAATTAATTCGACCTTATTTTTTAATTCATATTTAAGATATGAGGCCTTATCTTTTAGCAAGTTGTCAATTTGTTTCTTTTGCTTAGCATTTTCTTGCTGTAATGCCTTTACAGATTCAACAGGACTTAATGAGCTTTTAAATAAGTCTTTTATTTCATAAAAAACTCTATTGTTTTCATGGAAAAAATCTTTTACTGCATCAGAAGTAATGGCTTCAATTCTTCTTATTCCTGCCGCAATAGCACTTTCTGTGGTGATCTTAAAATGCCAAATATCGCTGGTATTTTGTACGTGAGTACCGCCACAGAGTTCAACTGATTTTCCAAAGCGAATTGTGCGAACTGTATCGCCATATTTTTCGCCAAATAATGCCATGGCACCTTCCTCAATTGCCATTTTCATAGTAGTATTTCTGCTTTCTTGAAGAGAAAGTTTATTGTTGATCCTTGCATTTACAAAATCTTCAACGTCACGCAATTCTTGTAAGGTTAATTTAGAAAAATGAGAAAAGTCAAAACGTAAATGTTTTGAGTGTACTGCTGATCCCTTTTGTTCGACATGTTTGCCTAAAATTTCTCGCAATGCCTGATGAAGTAAATGTGTAGCTGTATGATTACAAGCAGTCCTAAAACGTTGTTTATCATCTACAACAGCTTTTAAGGTCTCGGTTGGATCTTTAGGTAAATCTTTAGTGAAATGAATGATAAGATTGTTCTCTTTTTTTGTATCGAGGATATAAATAACATTTCCGTTTGGAACTTCTAAATATCCTTTATCGCCAACTTGGCCACCACCTTCTGGATAAAACGGTGTAAGATTAAATACTAGTTGATAAAATTTACCGTCTTTTTTTGAAGTAACTTTTCGATATCTTGTAATTTTAATTTCAGCTTCTAGTGAATCATAACCGATAAACTCTTCATCATCATCATCTCTAAGTATTTTCCAATCGCTCGTGTCAACTTCGGCAGCTGAGCGCGATCTATTTTTTTGATTTTCCATGGCTTTTATGAAAGCCTCTTTATCTAATTCTAATTTTTTTTCTCTTAAGATCAGTGCTGTTAAATCCACAGGAAAACCGAAAGTATCATATAATTTAAAAACCTTGTTTCCAGAGACTATTTTACCTTTGGTTTCATCTACAATGTTATCTAATAGTAAAAGGCCTTGATCTAGTGTTCTCAAAAAAGAAAGTTCTTCTTCTTTGATAACATTATGAATTAATTGTTGTTGAGATTTTAATTCACCAAATGTATTACTCATTTGTTTAGATAACACATTTACAAGTTTATAGATAAATGGTTCTTTTTGATCTAAAAAAGTAAATCCATAACGGATGGCTCTCCTTAAAATACGTCTGATCACATAACCAGCGCCATTATTTGAAGGTAATTGGCCATCTGCAATAGCAAAAGCAACGGCACGTAAATGATCTGCTATAACTCGTATAGCAACGTCTGATTTTACATGAGTTCCATATTCTGTTTGAGTAATCGTTTCAATTTCTCTAATTAAAGGAGTAAAAACATCAGTATCATAGTTTGAAGTTACATCCTGTAATACCATGCATAGACGTTCAAAGCCCATTCCGGTATCAATATGTTTTGCTGGCAAATCCTCTAAAGTACCATCGGCCTTTCGGTTATATTGGATAAATACCAAATTCCAAATCTCAATAACCTGAGGATGGTCTTTGTTAACTAAATTTTTTCCAGATAATTTTGCTTTTTCTTCATCAGAACGAATATCTACGTGAATTTCTGAACAAGGTCCGCAAGGGCCTTGAGCTCCCATTTCCCAAAAATTATCTCTTTTGTCGCCTAACAAGATTCTATCTTCGTCAATATGTGTTTTCCAAAAATCAAAAGCTTCTTGATCAAAAGCTAAGTTTTCGTCTTTGGCACCTTCAAAAACAGTTACATATAAACTGTTTTTATCAATTTTATAAACATCTACGAGCAATTCCCATGCCCATGCAATGGCCTCTTTCTTAAAATAATCACCAAAACTCCAATTTCCTAACATTTCGAACATGGTATGATGATAAGTATCTATACCAACTTCTTCCAAATCATTATGCTTACCAGATACTCTTAAACACTTTTGTGTGTCAGCAACTCGTTTTACTTCAGCTTTTTTTTGACCTAAAAAGAATTCTTTGAATGGAACCATTCCGGCATTATTAAACATAAGAGTAGGATCTTCTTTAAGAACTATAGGAGCCGAAGGCACTATTTTATGTTGTTTATTTTTAAAAAAGTCTAAAAATTGTTGTCTAATTTCTTGCGACGTCATACACTGTTAATTAAAAGCTAAAACAAATGAGTGTTTTTAAAGTTGCGAAACATTTTGTAAATTTGTTCGTTATGCAAAAATAAGGCAAAGTTTTGCTTGTTTAAAGCTACAAAAATAGTACAATTTATAATATGGCTAAAGTAAAATATTATTACGATTCAGATACCCTATCTTATAGAAAGATAGAGCTGCGTAAACGTGATAAATTTAAAAGAATGTTAGGGTTCTTATTAAGTTCCGTTATAATGGGATTATTTTTAATGTTCATAACATTCCAGTTTATTGAATCGCCTAAAGAAAAAGCTCAAAAAAGAGAGCTTGAAAATATGGAACTTAACTATGGCTTATTAAATAAAAAAATGAGCCAGGTAGAACAAGTAATGGAAGGTATTCAGCATAGAGATAATGAGATTTACCGTTTATATTTTGAAACAAACCCGATACCTGAAGAGCAAAGAAAAGCGGGTTTTGGGGGTGTTAATAGATATAAATCTTTAGAAGGATTTGAAAACTCAGATATGATTATCGATGTTTCTAAAAACATGGATATTTTATCTAAACAACTTTATATACAGTCTAAATCTTTGGATGAAATTATCAATTTAGCAGAAGACAAAGAAAAATTACTCGCCGGAATACCTGCAATTCAACCTATTAGAAAAGAAGACTTATCTAGAATGGCATCTGGATATGGATGGCGATCTGATCCATTTACCAAAGCACGCAAAAAACATAATGGTATGGATTTCACAGCACCTACTGGTACTCCCATTTATGCTACTGGTAATGGTAGGGTGAAAAGAGCCGATAATACTGCATCAGGATTTGGTCAACATATTGAAATTGACCATGGGTTTGGATATAAGACCATTTATGCACATCTAAGCAAATACAATGTTAAAAGAGGTCAAATCGTTAGTCGAGGTGATCTCATTGGTTTTGTAGGTAATACAGGACGTTCGGTAGGTCCACATTTGCATTATGAGGTACACAAAAATGGAAGACCTATTAATCCGATTAATTTCTATTATGGAAATTTAACTCCTGAAGAGTTTAAAGAAATGTTGAAAACAGCTTCTCAGGAAGGTCAATCATACGACTAATGCATATAAATTTACCAGATAAAAGATATTATAGAATTGGCGAAGTAGCTAAGGCATTTAATGTTAACGCTTCACTTATTCGTTTTTGGGATAAGGAGTTTGATGCTATTAAACCCAAAAAAAATAATAAAGGGAATAGACTTTTTACACAAGAGGATATTAGTAATCTTCAAATGATATATCACCTTGTAAAAGAAAAAGGTTTTACCTTGGAAGGTGCTAGAAAAAGGCTAAAATCTAAACCTGAAAAAATTAAAGATAATCATTCCATCATTTCTAGATTAGAGGCTATAAAAGCTGAATTAAATCTAATTAAAAATCAATTATAACCAACAAATATTTATATCATGAAAAAATGGCTTATTCCTGTAATTATATTGGCAGTTGTTGTTTTTGGAATATACAATTGGGCAGTAGGGTTTAACAATACGGCAGTAACGCATCAAGAAGATGCTAAGACTACATGGTCTAATGTAGAAAGTTCTTATCAACGAAGAAATGATTTGATAGATAATTTAGTAAAGACCGTACAAGGTGCTGCAGATTTTGAAAAAGAAACCTTGGAAGGTGTCATACAGGCAAGAGCTGAGGCAACAAAAACTACCATTAATACTGGAGATCTTACACCAGAAAATATGGCTGCATTTCAAAAAGCACAAAGTGGATTGACTGGAGCCTTAAGTAAATTAATGCTTGTCGTTGAAAGATATCCCGAATTAAAAGCAAATCAGAATTTTTTAGAGCTTCAAAGCCAATTAGAAGGAACAGAAAATAGAATAAATGTTGCTCGAGACAGGTTTAATGCTGCTGTAAATGTTTTTAATAAACACATAAAAACATTTCCTAATAAATTACTGGCAGGTCTATTTGGATTTGATGATATGTCACGTTATCAAGCAGACCCTGGCTCTGAAATAGCTCCTGAAGTAGAATTTGATTTTGGTAAAAAAGAATAATAAATGTCTATTGTAGAAGCTTTTTTAACATCAACTCAGGAAGAGGAAATTGTTGATGCAATTCGCTTTGCTGAAAAAGAAACTTCTGGTGAAATTCGGGTACATATTGAAAAATGCACCAAAATAGATCCTTTAGAACGCGCTAAAGAAATCTTTCATTTTTTAAAAATGGATGAGACCGAAAAACATAATGGTGTTTTGTTTTATTTAGCAGTCGATGATAAAAAGTTTTCTATTTTGGGGGATAAAGGTATTGATAATGCTGTGCCTGATATGTTTTGGGATAGCGTTAGAGATATTGTTTTAGACAAATTTAAAATAGGTGATTATACAGAAGGCTTAAAACTTGGTATTATTGAAGCCGGTAATAAGTTAAAACAATTTTTCCCATATCAAAAGAATGATAATAATGAGTTAGATGACTCAATTTCTTTAAGCTAAAAAGACATTGTTTTCATGTAAGGTTTATTTACTTTTGGGTTTCAATTTTACATTTAATGTCAATATTTTATAAGCTCTCTGTTAAAGAGATTAAACAGGAAACTAAAAAAGCGGTTTCGATACTTTTTGAAATCCCCGAAGATATAAAGCAAGAATTTTGTTTTATACCAGGACAATACATAACAATTAAAAAAGATTTAGCTGGTAAAGAGATCAGACGTGCTTATTCAATATGTTCGTCAAAGGATAGTAATTCTTTAAGAATCGGAGTTAAAGCTGTGGATAATGGAACTTTCTCTGTTTTTGCGACAACTAATTTAAAGGTTGGAGATGTTTTAGAGGTATCACCACCGGAGGGCAGGTTTATATTGAATCCTACAGAAGATAATGAAAAACAATATTTAGCTTTCGCTGCTGGAAGCGGCATAACCCCAGTTTTATCAATGTTGAGATCAGTGTTGGAAGCTGAACCCAAGAGTAAATTCGTACTGGTTTATGGTAATAAGTCACCAAATGATGTAATGTTTAAGAACGATATTGATCACTTAAAAGAAAAGCATCCCGAGCAGTTTTTTGTTTATTATACATATAGCAAATCAAATGAAGAGAATACACTATTTGGCAGAATAGATATTTCTAAGGTTAATTATATTATTAAAAATATACATAAAGAACTAGAATTTGATGAATTTTTTCTTTGCGGACCAGAGTCCATGATTGACACTGTTAAAACACATTTGTTAGAGAAAGGTTATTCTAATAGTGAGATTCATTTTGAATTATTTTCGACCGAATTAGATAAGGATGATAGCGACATTAATTTAGAAGGGGGAGCCATGATTACTGTAGTATTAGATGATGAAGAGGAAACCTTTTCTATGAAAAAGGAAAGATCTATTTTAGAGGCAGCCCTCAAAAAAGGGTTAGACGCGCCTTTTTCATGTCAAGGAGGAATTTGCAGTAGCTGTTTAGCCCAAATCACAAAAGGTAAAGCGGTGATGGATAAAAACACCATTTTAACAGATGAAGAAGTTGAAGATGGGTTGATATTAACCTGTCAAGCACATCCTGTAACAGATGAAATTACTATTGATTACGATGCAGTTTAATAATATGAATAAATGAGCGATATCTTAAATGCTATTCCTATTGGGGTTGGACTTGCATTTATGATAGGTCCAGTTTTTTTTGTATTACTTGAAACCAGTGCTACTAAAGGTTTTAGAGCTGCAGTAATTTTTGATTTAGGTGTTATTTTAGCAGATATTGTTTTTGTTTATTTTGCATATTATGGAAGTCGAACATTGCTGGAAAAAATAAAAGATGACCCTAGATTGTTTATTTTGGGTGGAGGTCTTTTATTCGTTTACGGACTATTTACTTATTACAAAAGAAGAAAACCAATAATAACGGATACTGACCTTGTTATTGTAGAGAAACATAATTATATCAACTTATTTCTTAAAGGTTTTTTCTTAAACTTTATCAATATTGGGGTATTGGCTTTTTGGTTGGGAATGGTCGTGGTTGTAAGCCCTAATTTAGAATTGAACGATGCCAGAATATTCAATTATTTTACAACGATTATTATAGCCTATTTTGTAACAGATCTAATCAAAATCTTATTAGCGAAACAATTAAAGAATAAATTAACCCCTAATGTTATAAGAAAAATAAAAAGAGGAATGGGAATTGCGTTGATGATCTTTGGATTGGTGTTGGCTGCTAAGGGTTTAATACCAGAGAATACTATGGAAAAAATAGACACAGTAATTGAGAAAAATATTCCTAAATCTTAAAGACCTGTACTTCCAAAACCTCCTTTACCACGTTTGGTTTCTTCTAGAATTTTAACCTCTTCCCAGATAGCCTGTTGATACGCAGCAATAACCAGTTGAGCAATTCTTTCGCCGTCATTAATTGTGAAAGTTTCATTAGAGAGATTAACTAAAATCACTCCAATTTCACCACGATAATCTGCATCAATAGTTCCCGGAGCATTCAATACCGTTATTCCGTTTTTGGCTGCTAATCCACTTCTAGGCCTAACTTGTGCTTCGTAACCATTAGGTAAGGCTATAAAAAGACCAGTTTTAATGACGGCTCTTTCTAAAGGTTTAAGCGATATAGCGCTATCAATGTTTGCTCTTAAGTCCATTCCAGCAGAGGACGAAGTTTCGTAATTTGGCAATTGATGTTTAGACTTATTTATAATTTGAACTGTCATTGTTTAATTAAGGATTTTAATTCCGATTTTTCATTTATTGCTATGAATACAACAAAGGCAACTATAAGTAGTGTTGAAATAATATAATTTTCTTTAAAATAATTATATGATATAAATGACAAACCTACAGAAATAACTATATAGAGAATTACTTTGCTAATATTATAAGGGACTGCATAATATTTTTTCCCATAAAAATATGAGATTATTGTCATGGTACCATACGCGATTAATGTTGCCCATGCAGAAGCCATAAATCCGATCTTTGGGATTAAAATAAGATTAAAAGCTATTGTTAAGAAGGCTCCAAATACTGAAAAATACATTCCGTATTTTGTTTTGTCTGTTAGTTTATACCATACGGAAAGATTGTTATAAATACCAAGGAAAAGATTAGCTAACAGAATTATGGGAACTATTGCTAATGCCTGGTAATACTCCGGTTTTGCTAATAGAATACCGGCAAATAAATTGATATAGACTACGACAATTAGCATAAAAAGAGCCCCAATAATAGTGAACCAGGTAAGAATTTTTGCATAAGTTTCTTTGGCATTTTCTTTATGGGCATGGTTGAAAAAGAAAGGTTCAGCACCTAATCTAAAAGCCATAATATAGAGAGTCATAAAAACACCTAATTTATAACAAGCAGCATAAATACCCATTTGTTCTTTACCCAACATATCTCCCAGTAAAAGTTTATCTAAATTTTCGTTAGTAACATATGCTAAGCTACCAACCATAATGGGTAGACCGTATACCAACATTTTACGCAACACTTTACCGTCAAAGTCAAATTTAAATTTAAAAATATAAGGCAAGAGCATTAAAAAAGTAATTAGACTTGCAATTAAATTGGCGATAAATATATAAACTACTGTAGGCGTATTTTGATATGAATCTGTTATTAATGTTGGTATTGAGATATTATTTTTCAAGGCGTAAGGAACAAACCATAAAAAGAAAATATTGAAAAAAGCATAGATCAAAATATTAACTACTTTAAAGAAAGTAAATTTTAATGGTTTGTTAGTAACTCTTAAATAAGCATATGGTATTACAACTAATAAATCTAGTGCGGTTACAAATGTTAATATCTTTAAGTGTAGAGGATTATCAAAACCTAATATCAATGAAATATCTTCATTAAAGAATAATAATACAGATAAAAATAGAATAGTCGATCCTAATAAGGTTATAAAAGATGTCGAAACAATTTTACCTTTTTCTTTTTCTTTAGAAAAGAACCTAAAAAAGGCCGTCTCTAAACCAAAAGTTAAGAAAGCAATAAAGTAAGCTGCAAAAACAAAATACCAGGTATTATCGGCATATTTGTCAGATTTAAGAGTTGAAGTGTGAAGATAAGTTAAAAGGATATTTATTGCTCTTGGTAATACAGCAGCAATTCCATAAATAATAGTGTCTTTAAAAAATCGTTGTAACGCACTCAAAGTAATAAATTTCAATTACAAACGTACATAAAATATTTCGTTTTGAATTTATAGAAATGAAATGAAAATATATATAATATACGTTTCAGAAGACCTTATAGATTTTGCAAAATAAATATAAAAGGAAAGACCCTTGCCAAAATGGAAAGGGTCTCTTTATAAATTATAAGTAATATTTATTAAGCCTCTATTGGCAGAATAGATACATACGACTTATTATCTCTTTTTTTAGAAAATTTCACAACACCATCAACTTGAGCATGTAAAGTATGGTCTTTGCCCATATATACATTTTCTCCAGGATAATGTTTCGTTCCTCTTTGACGAACAATAATATTTCCGGCTATTGCACCTTGGCCACCATATATTTTAACGCCAAGTCGTTTCGATTCTGATTCTCTACCGTTTTTAGAACTACCTACACCTTTTTTATGAGCCATGATATTTTCTTTTAATTATTATTATTTAACTTAATGCAGCAATAAGATCGGCCTTTTTCATTGAAGAAATACCTTCAATTCCTTTAGCCTTTGCCATTACTTTTAACTCTGCTACTGTTTTTTTACTCAAATCTACTGCCTTAGTTGCAGCTACCTCTTTTTTGGCAACCACTTTTGCAGTTGTTTTCGTTTTAGCAGGAGTTTTTACTTCAACGGCTTTCGGTGCTGTTTCTTTTTTTGGTGCTGCTTTTTTAACAGTTGCTTTTTTAGCACCACTTGCAACAATACTTTCAATTTGAATCTCAGATAAGTACTGACGGTGTCCGTTCTTAACTTTATATCCTTTTCTACGTTTTTTCTTAAAAACGATTACTTTATCACCTTTAAGGTGTTTTAAAATTTTGGCAGACACTGCTGCACCTTCTATAGCTGGGGCGCCAATGGTTACTTTGCCATCATCAAGTAAAAGAACGTTTCCAAAAGTAACTTTTGAACCTTCTTTTTCCTGTAATCGATGCACAAATACCTTCTGGTCTTTTGCAACTTTAAATTGCTGCCCTGCTATCTCTACAATTGCGTACATATAACGTATATTTTTTATAAAATCCCTCAATGAGGGCTTCGCTTAATTAAAAATGAGTGCAAATATACTTGAATTTTATAAATAATCAAGTGAAAAAATGTTAGTTTTTTATTTTCTATTTGTTAAATAAACTCCTAATAGAATCAAGAGCCCAGCAAGTAATTGAACGAGAGTTAAATTTTCACCATCTAAAACGCCCCAAAACACTGCTACGATAGGTATTAAGTAAGTGACAGATGATGAGAAGATAGGAGAAGAAATTTGAACCAAGCGATTAAACAAAGTTTTTGCAAATGCGGTCCCAATAATTGCTAGAACGATTAAATAGATCAGTGAAGTTTGAGTCGTATCAGAATATTCAAAAGTTTGAAAAAATTCAGAGTACCAGAGAACAATAGTTGTTGGAATAATTAAAATAATAAAATTACCTGCTGTAACACTTAAAGCACTTAAATCTGACAAGTGCCTCTTAAGAATATTAACATTAAAGGCATATCCTATTGATGATAGGATAGGAAATAAGGCGAACCAATAATTCTGATCCGGGTTTATTGCCGAGCCTTTTAATATAAGAATAATAGTTCCGATAAGACCAATCAAAATTCCGAATAATTGATACCTTTTAAACATGAATCCAAACAGTAAGGCACCGATAATCAAAGTATTTAGTGGCGTTAATGAATTTAAAATTGAGGCAATAGAGCTATCAATTCCTTCAATAGCAT
>Ga0265303_10000613_pt1 | contig 20429 bp, 16 predicted proteins | sample Helome_2_FD_192494 | JGI IMG/M metagenome (GOLD analysis project Ga0265303, IMG submission 192494) | Marine sediment microbial communities from subtidal zone of North Sea - Hel_20160317 (Illumina Assembly) | ecosystem: Environmental > Aquatic > Marine > Subtidal zone > Sediment ... | reverse complement strand
GGGCAGGTCGCGTCCGCAACTGTTATCAAGGATAAACAAAGTGGTCGCTCAAAAGGCTTTGGATTCGTGGAAATGCCCGTTCAAACTGAGGCTCAGTCTGCAATCGAAGCTTTAAATGGGACGGCCCTGAAAGGGAGAACGATTACCGTCAATGAGGCTCGGCCTCGCACTGACAACCGTCGCGGTAAAGATGGAGGAGTAGAGGGAGATAGACGAGGAGGGGGTGATAGACGCGGCAGAGGGCGTTACTAATAAGGCAATCAGGCTATGCTGATTGACCTTTACACCTTTTGGCTGCTGGCGGCACTCTCACAACCTGCATCACGGCACTTCCGCAGACCTGGATCACAGGGGCGTGGCGATATTTGGACGTCGACAGTAGAGGTGTATTTGGCGGCACCGAAACGGCCTTGCCTTTATTCGGTATTGTGAGAATGGAGCCGTTTGAGATTTGCTAACGTTACTATCCAAGATTGTATATTAGGTATACGCAATCGCTAATTTTGCGAAAGGTGCGATTGCGGCTATAAAGACATAATTGGTAATTATGGTAGATATCGTCTGGAAATTTGAAATAAATTGCCATCCCAAAAAGTGTGGATATCACATATTCGGTGGAAAAAACTCAAAGTACCGATACCATATACTTAATCAGCAAAGAATTGGCCGTCTCAAATATCCTACCGCTCCAATAGGTTTATATTTTCTCATATTGATGATTAAATTAGTTCGGGTATCATTTAGGGTAGTGCGCCGTAGAAAATAGGGAAATGAATACCCGAATTATACCCTATTTGGCTTTTTATTTTTGCTTCTATAAGCCCATTCCTCAATTCGGCAAATTAAATTTTCATAATAAAATTAATTATATAGAATAAATCATTATAGTTTATTTTCTATCCACGTTGTATTCCCCGTAAAGCCTGTCATCGTCCTTTCACGCCGGCAACAGGGGTTCAAATCCCCTTGGGGACGCCACCAATAAAATCAAAGGGTTAGAAGAAATTTTAATCCCTTTTTTATTTAATCATTTTTTTATTCCCAACACTATTCCCAACAAACCTACGGTAAATCATTCAAGCGGGCACCAGTCCATCCCATAATCAACGCCCCAACATATTCGACCTCTACCTCATTCAGCTGGCGGCTGCATGCCTATCAATAAACAATGGATGCCTGCTTTTATAGTAGTTGATGGACCCTGCGTCTGTGATCTATCAACAAACAATTCCTTGGATCTTGCCAAAATCGCCTGACTGTGCAACATTCCCAATATATTCGTTTCAGCCGCATTGATAGTCTTCGTTTTTCCGCAAATTGGGAATCAAAAATTGTGAAAGCATCCGCTCTTCTTGCCAAAATTTTGTTGCTTATTGTCTTCTTGAGCATGGCAAATGCCGGGCAACTGTATTCATATCAACAGCGGGTTATCATCCGTATGTTGCCGCTTGAGCATGCGGATGCTGAACAACTGGCTGATGTCCTGGCTCCTTTTCTTTCACCACACGGAAAAATTGCAACTTATTCGCCTACGAATACCCTAATCATCAAAGATCAACCATCGAAGGTGAGAATGCTTATCAAGGTTATAAAAGGAAGAGCGGATTTGTCGGAATGCCAAAACTTCGAAAACGTTCCGCAGGGGAGCAATAAAATTCCATAGGATCGGACAAGATCAAAGGCTTAGAGTTGATCTGAATACGTTGTGTTTCCCTATAAGGGGTATTAAATGATTTTCTTAATGGATCGAAGAAAGGTTTTGGCTCGTCTGGCCAATTGGCTTTTCGCATTCGGGCTTGCATCATTTTTACCCCTGAAGGGAGCAATCGCAAAAGACAAAAAGCAAAACCAGGGGGCAGGTATGAAACTTCCACAACCAAAAATGGAAGGATCGATCTCAGTGGAGCAGGCGATCCGGCAAAGAAGGACTATTCGAGGCTATAGTTCCCAAATTTTACAGGTGGATCAACTGTCCCAATTGCTTTGGTCCGCCCAGGGTCTTACGGGAAACCGCAGGTTCAAACGGGCCGCCCCCTCGGCCGGCGCTCTTTATCCCATGGATGTTTACGCCGTTGTGGGGCAAAACAGCGTGGTGCAAATAGATTCCGGTGTTTACCGCTACGAAACTAGAGCGCACAGGTTGGCGTTAATAACCAATCAGGATTTAAGGGATCGTGTTGCCCGAGCCGCCATCTCACAGATGTGGATGGCCAATGCTCCGATCAATCTTGTCATAACCGCCGAATACAGCCGAGTGATGGGCAAATACGGAAAAAGGGGTATTCGATATGCGCAGATCGAAGCGGGTCATATTGGCCAAAACCTTTTTCTGCAGGCTGAAGCGCTGGGTTTGAAGGTCGGAATTGTCGGGGCATTTCATGATAAGGAGGTAGCTGAAGTAATGAAATTACCCCGCTCACACGAACCGTTGCTGATCATGCCGATAGGTTATGCCGCCTAAACTCAATTATATCAGTTTGTGGTGTCTGGACAAGCAGATGAAAATGATTTGGCATCAATACCCACGCATTGGAACTTTAAGGGCGCCTCTGACTGATGGGGCTTGTGAGGAAGAACCACCGGACATAACATGTGGGTTTCGGCTTAAACCTCAAATCAAATTGAGTCGGTGTTAAGTCAAACGGTATGCCAATGGGGGTAAACGGATGAAGGCGTTTCGGTTTGCATTGAATAATTTTCCGGCTCGCTTGGTGAAGCGTTTACGCCAATTTATTATTCGGCTATAAAAAAATCATCCGTCTTTAGAGAGTTATTGATTGAGGCCAGAAAGAAAATAGCCATGCTCAAACCGCAAACCTTCGGTTAACAGCGACCGGCTATTAATCGTCACAATACTACATTATGGGAAGATAGGTAGATCCAAAATCGAATTTATCGCCAATTTATCGGCATGCCAAAAAGAAAATGATCACCCGTCGCGACTAATTTTTTTAAAACCTAAGATCATATCTTCTATTTGTGGTAACTGTACTCATCTGAAACCTCGTAGTTTAGTCATTGAAGTGAACCAGAAATATCTTTTTATCAAAACAAACCGCATTTTGGCAACTTTTTCTAATAGTGGGTATTTATTGCCAGTATGAGCTGATTTCTCTGAATCTCAATATTAAGACTCGCTCCTTTGCCGGTATTCCATCCGGTCTTCATTGCCCAGCATGCAACTGCCACATGCTGCCGAAAATGCATCAAGAAGTGGGATGGAATCGAAAAGGGCAGGGCGCTGAATGAAAAAGAGATTGATTATGTTGTGGCGTTGATTATAGGATGGATTGGAGAGCAGCTCTATAATAGCGGATACAAAACGCTATGACTCTGATGCCTTTCCTGACTTTGTTGCCCCTGAAATCATTGGAAATTCAAGCAGGGTAGGGTGGAGTGGCCGCCCTATCACTCCGGCAACAGGGGTTTAAATCCCCTTGGTTACCATGATTTTGTTCGTGATCACTAAAGTCGATGTCGAGCATATGCTCGAAGAGATCAAGTGGAGCACACTGCTTTTTTTTACCGGCCTTTTTATCCTCGTTTGGGTTTTAGAAGCAAAGGGCGTCATAGAATGGATTGCGCATAATGTTTTCCCGCGCATCGGAGACAATCCATATATCATCGTCCTGGTGGTGTTATGGGGTTCAGGGATTGCTTCCGGCTTTTTAGATAACATCCCATTTACGATTACGATGATTCCAGTTGTGCGATTGATGCTGGAGGCAAATCCGATCCCCAACAACATCCTGTGGTGGGCGCTCTCACTGGGCGCCTGTTTGGTGGGCAACCTGACCATGATTGGTGCCTCGGCCAACATCGTTTCGGTGGGGATGGCCAAAAGATTCAATCAGAACATCAGCTTTTTGGCGTTCATGAAGTCCAGTGCCGTCATAACGGCTATATGTCAAACTGAAAATTCTTGAGATTTTAGTTTGAAATTCTACCGGAAACAGCATCCGGGTGAGGGGTAAAGACATGAACCATCAAAAATTCGATACGGTTGTGGTAGGCTCCGGAACCTCCGCCTACTATGCAGTTGACGCACTCAACAGGGCCGGCCAAGAGGTTGCCATTGTTGACGAGCGTCCCTACGGCGGAACCTGCGCTTTGCGCGGCTGCCAGCCTAAGAAGTATCTGGTAAGCAACGCCGAGGCGGTGGCCATGGCGAGTCATCTCGTTGGCCGGGGGATCGTGGCTGCGCCGAAAACTGACTGGCAGTCCCTTCAGACCCTCAAAAATGCATTCCTTGACGGTCGATCCGAAGCCGAGGTCAAGAACTGGCAGCAAGCGGGAGTCACTACCTTTCACGGTCGAGCCGTCATGACAGGTGAGGATGAGATTACAGTCGGCCACGATCGGCTGAAGGCACAGCACATCGTTCTGGCGACCGGTGCCACGCCACGACGTTCTGATATTCCGGGCGCCGAGCACGTATGCGATAGCGAGCATTTCCTAAACCTGCCCGACCTTCCGAATCGAATCGTGTTCATTGGCGGCGGCTATATATCTTTCGAATTCGCTCACATAGCGATTCGCGCCGGCGCGGAAACGGTCACCATTCTGCATCGCTCATCCCGTCCGTTGAAAGCCTTCGATCAGGATATCGTGAAAAGCGTGCTTAAAGCCGGCCAAGCCGATGGAGTCAGGGTCGTGCTTAATGAAGCGCCCATATCAGTTGAATCCGCAGAAAACGAATTGATCATTCGAGGTTCGAAGAATGCGGTTTACAAGGCAGATCTAATCATCGGGGCGACAGGGCGGGTTCCCAACCTGAGTGTAATCGAAGGCGACCACGGCAACGTTGAGCATTCGGTGCGTGGTGTTATTGTGAATGAATTTCTCCAAAACGTCTCCAATCCGAGGGTCTATGCCGTTGGCGACTGCGCCGCAACCAAGTATATGCTGGCTCCCGTAGCCGATGAGGAAGGCAAGACGGCCGCCCGCAATATCCTCGAAGGCAATATCAAGACGATCGATTACTCCGTAATACCAAGTGTGGTCTTTACCATACCCAGCATCGGATCAGTTGGGTTGACAGAAGAGAAGGCCAAACAAAACAAAATCGATTTTCGCGTGAACCATGGCATGACGACCGACTGGCCCTCGTCGAAACGAATTGGTGAAGAACACGGCACTTACAAAATTCTCATCGACAAGCAAACAGACGAAATCCTGGGGGCGCATATCGCCCGACATAGCGCTTCCGAAGCAATTAATGTATTGGCTCTTGCAATGAAACACAAGATCAAGGCCTCCGAACTGGCCGAATTCATGTGGACCTACCCGACCGTTACGTCTGATCTGAAGTATATGGTGAAATGAGGGCAAGGGTTTAGCCCCTTTTATTCCAGCGTAACTCTCTTTATGACGACCCCGACCCGTTGACATGCTCATGTGTGGGTAAGCAAACAGCAGTCACGCTATGCGTGATTATGAAAATGCACATACGAATATGAGGCGCCTGGAAATTATTGGACTGAGTGGACGTACAAAAAATGATCGGATTAAGGTGCCCTATGAAAACAGGCTTTAAATTGGATTAAGTGGAGACTTGACTTTTTCTCCTGCATGCTAATATTTCTAATATTGTGGTTAAATTTTTATCAACCTGAATTAATTCTGCGTTGAATTTCCATCAATTCAGAAAGCCAGGCAACTATGATGTACTTTTGTGAAAGGAGGATGTTATGGCAGTCGCCAAAATTACCGAAATTTCAGCTACGTCAAAAGAAAGTTTTAATGATGCCTTGAACGCCGGCGTTGCGCGGGCCAACAAAACATTAAAAAATGTCAAGAGTGTGTGGGTTAAAGATCAACAAGCCGATATTGAAAATGGAAAAATCGCGCAGTACAAGGTGCTTCTGAAGGTGACCTTTGTGCTCGAAGATTAGCTTCGCTGAAAGGTTGATTTCTGTGCCGGCAAACAGTCTTGAAATTGGGCATTTCTCCTTCATGGCTATTTTTCCAACTCTTCCTTTACGGCAATACCTATCTTTTCTAATGTAAACGGCTTCTTTATGTATTTTCCGACGCCTAATTTTTGGGCTTCCTTCACCTCATCTGTTTCAGCGAACCCACTAATTATAATAGCCTTTTGATTGGGGTGAATCTCTATTATCCTCTCGTATGTCTCACGACCATTTATACCCGGATCCATAATCATATCAAGCAATAGTAAATTAAAAGTATTTTCTTTCAAATACTCAACAGCCTCCTCTCCACTGGAAACGGTTTTAGTTTTATAGCCAAGTGTATTTAGCATCTTACAAGTTATCTGTCTTTGGCTTTCCACATCATCAACAACCAGAATAGTCTCTCCGTTTCCTTTGTACTCTTTGGTGGGTATGAACAAATCTTTACCCAATGTTTCATCTCTTGTTATTGGAAAGTACAACTCAAACGTTGTACCGATCTCATCACATGTCACATCGATGTAACCTTGATGATCTTGTACAGTATTCCATACCACGGCCAGACCTAAACCTGTACCACTTCTGCCCATTACCTTCTTTGTGTAGAACGGCTCAAATATCCTCCCAAGGTCATCTGATGATATTCCCGATCCATCGTCTGATACGGCCAGAACAGCATACTCACCTTCGTTTATATCATCATACCCCCTTACAGGTTTATCTACATAGCGGTTCACGGTCGATATGGTGACATTGCCGCCACCCTTAATAGCTTCCGAAGCATTTGATACCAGGTTCATTACCACTTTTCTGATATGTACATGAGAGCCGCTTATGTTAAGCAAATCCGTATCAAGGTTGGTATTGACTGCAACTGTTGGATGAAACTGCTTGAGCTTGTTAAACTCAGGAGAATGTAAATAGTCACCTATTAGATCATTTAAATTCAGAGTATCTTTTGTGGTAGCCACTCCTCTTGCAACGGTTAACAAATCCCGTACAATAGCGACCGCTCGAGCTCCTGACTCTTTTATGGCCTCAATAAATTCTCTATAAGGGCTGTCCTCGGGTAATTGCAGTAATAGCAAATCTGGATAGCTGACAATCCCTGAAAGCACGTTATTCAAATCGTGGGCGACTCCACCTGCCAGAAGTCCAAGGGATTCCATTTTTTGGGATCGTTGAAGTTTGTCTTGTAAACTTTTTTTTTCATTCTCTGCTTTCACACGCTCACTGATGTCTATCACTATACCCTCGTAATATGTAATATGGCCTTTTTCATCTCTTCGCATGAGTGTCATATCATCAAGCCATTTTATTTCTCCATCTTTTGTAAAAATTCGATAGGGATCGTGAGTAAATTCTTCTCTTCCTTCCTCTCCGCTAAATTTTTCAACTTCTTTTTTCACCCTTTTCAAGTCAAGAGGATGAATTACCCCTGCATAAGGAATTTTTCCTGAAGTAAATTCTTCTGCTTTGTAACCAAATAAACCATTGACATTATCTGAAACAAATTCTACCGGCCATCCATCAGCGTTTTTCCAAAGAAAAGCAACTGCCGGGCTTTTGTTTATGATACTGTTGGCTTCCTGCAAGGCCACTTCTGCCCGCTTGCGTTCTGTGATGTCTTCGCCTGAACTCAGGGTGCCACTAATACTGCCTTCATCATCTTTTAATATTGTATTGTGCCAAGCTATAATCCTTTCCTCACCGTTTTTCGTTAAAACTGGATTTTCAAAGTATTCAATTGGCTCAATCTCTCCGACCATCAACCTGTTAAAAACTGTTTTAGTCTGATCTTTTATGCTTTGCGGTATGAAGTTACCAAACCAATTCTTGCCGATAATCTCCTTTTGCTCATAGCCAAGGACTAAACCTCCCTTCTGGTTTACGAGGACCACCTCACCGCTGGCATCGATAGCTACGAAGATAACTCCTGCTATATCAAGAAGCTTCTGGGCCCTGTTTCTCTCTTGCCGCAGCGCTTCCTCGGCCTGCTTGCGCTCTGTGATATCCCTGCCAATTGACTGGTATCCAATGATTTTTCCTTGGTCATCGAACAGCGCACGGTTTGTCCAACTCTGCCAGAGTATATCACCGTTTGAGGCAATCACCGTGTGTTCGTGCGATTGCGTCGGTGACTCGAGCTTCAGGCTTGAGATATTGTCCATCACAGCTTTTTGTTCTGATTCTGGAATCAACGATAGGAAGTTTATACCGACCAACTCCTTAAACGTTTCGCCAAAGTATTCACAGTAGGCTTTGTTAACAAACGTAATCTCGCCGCCAGGCATGAAGTTGCAGATCAGCCCCGGCATGTCTTCCACAACGGCGCGGTATCGCCCCTCGCTCTCATTTAACGCCTTCTCAGCTCTTTTTAATTTAGATTCAACATGCTCTAATTCCTGAATCCTTTTCTCTAATTCATCATATGTTGGTTTTTCGGTCATTAACAGGCTCTCCGATTTTATAAAAATGAGATTAATCTCGTTTGCTATGTAACTAAGGATATATGCACTATTCTATTACCACAACCGATTTGATTTCACGACAATATATATAAGCATCGAATAGCCCGAATCGTCGATCGAAAGGATTATCCGTGCTAATCCTCAAAGCTCGGTGGAGTCACCAAACCCCCAACGAGCTCAGATAAACCCTGAGCGAAGTCTATGGTTGTCCGATCCTCCAATCTGGCACCTATGATCTGGACACCTACCGGAAGGCCTGAATCGCTCAATCCAACTGGCGCTACAGTTGCTGGCAAAATTACAGATATCATAAACGATGGTCGTCAAGTCAAGAAAATCCTAAATTTAATTAAGTATTTTTCTCCAACAATATATGCAGCATTATTCCCAAAATTAGGAACCTAATTCTATAAAAATTTTTTATAGTCTCTTGAAACTTGGCTTATCTCACTGAATATATGTGAAAAATTTTTTTTGGGCCTCCAAGGCACAATTATTGCACAAACTTAGTGATGATAAAGCCAAACCAGTTGCGAGACTGGGACGGAAAGCCGTGGGTCTCTGAGGGGCATTAGCCACAGTCTAAGAGAAAGCCGGGTTGCCAATAATAAGGTCACCCGGCTTTATTTTTATAATGACGAATAATATGGATTACCTGCATTTATATCGGTTATGGTTGCCATTTCACACAATCAAACCCGTTGTGGTCAGCATTTTGTTTTGATCACAGCCGAACAGAAAAACAAGTTGCAAGAATTTATTGAGAAACTTTGCAAATATTCAGATTTATTTGCCACTGTTTATGATCCTTTCACATAGGGTTGGCAGAAATCATTTCAACTCGAAGGCGATGACCCAGATCGCAAAATTAGGTGAGGATGAAAGGGGGTGATACAGGTTAGCTTGGAGTATCACTTTATGTTGCATAGCAAGACATGAAATTGGACCTGGTGTTTTTAGGGTCCCGGAAAGGGGGTGATCAAACGTTTAGTAAATTGAGAATGGATTCGTTATAGAACAAATCAACCTATAGATTAGAATTAAGGAGACTATTATGAAATTTTTTAAATTAGCCGTTCTTTTAAGTGCATTTTTGCTCATCTCCACGGTGGCATGGGCCGGAAACACTCCGGAATATGACACTGTTGGAAAAGATTTCTACAATTTCTACGCACTATTCACTGTTAACTACGCTGTCGTCAATTTCGGACCGAACTTTTGGCTGGAGAAGGACAGTGATTTTTACTGGGGCAAATACCAATTTGGCAATAGCTATAATTGGGGAGAATATTTTAAGACGAATGCGGGGGTACTACAAGAGAGTCCCTGCTTCAGCAGAGACAGGGTTGGAGAAGATATATCGCTGTCAGAGAACTTCTTCGGGGGTCCTTTGGTTGCGCTGACAGACGTCTGGAATGAAGGCACGTATGAGTGGTGGATCGTTTTGCAAATGAAACCGGAATCCGACATCAATCTGAACATCTATGACTGTGTGTTGAAGCACAACGAGACGGATCTGTACAGATATGCCGATCAAACCGGACGCTACCGCATGCCCTGGGGCGAGTTGATGTTCAACGCGGCCTGGAATCCGCTGGTCTATGCTTCGGCCGTGCCCGGTCCTTTTGCAACCACTGCTTTCGCAGAATGGTTCGCTGGATCCGGCGACGAATTGATTCTGGATGCCCGCACACTGCCCGGACTGGTCAGTGTTCCCCTGGACGGTGTGTCGTACACCTCCAAGGCTCAATGGCCCGAGGGGGTGGTTATGGCGGCCCCCAAAACGGGTAACACCAATGGCTCCGGCCAAATGGAGTACAATCTGAAGCAGGGCGACATGATTCACGTCAAGCTCGAGATTCCGCCCGATACCAACACGGTTGACGTGTGGTACGGCCCGGATAGTGTCACCCTGAAGTATATCGGTATTATCAACACCGAGTTCTTCGCTCGACTCTCGCCTCAATGATAGTTGATCCGCCCTTTGGCTTTTAACCGCCTAAACAGGCAGGATCATTGAGCACCGGTCAATTGGGAGCAAGCTTTGCTCCCAATTGACTCACTCTGTTGAAATTAGGCATTCATATTTTCCATAGCTTTTTTCATTTGACGAACTGCCTGTCTTAACCGTTCTTCATTTTCTACAAGGGCAAGACGCAGGAATCCTTCTCCTTCTTCGCTGAATCCTGTTCCGGGCGCCACCGCCACATTCGCCCTGTCCATCATCTCAATGGCAAACTGCATGGCACCCATTTTGTTGAACGGCTCTGGGATCTTTGCCCAGACAAACATACCGGCTTTTGGCTTTTTAATGTCCCATCCTATTCTTTCAAGGCCGCCGCACAAAACATCTCTTCTGGTTTGGTACATGTTTGCCAGCTCGGGAATAGTGTCGTCACAATCGCGCAACGCTATAATGCCGGCCACCTGGATGGCGGAAAAGATTCCATAGTCAAAATAACCTTTGATTTTTCCAAGGGCCTGAACAATCTCTGCGTTTCCCACACAATACCCGATTCTCCACCCTGCCATGTTATAGGATTTTGAAAAAGATCCAAATTCTACCCCAACATCCTTGGCACCGTCCACTTCAAGAAAACTTGGAGCTTCATACCCGTCAAAGGTGATTTTCGAATAGGCAAAATCATTAATGATCATGAATTTAAAGCGCTTGGCAAGTTTTACAACTTCTTTGAAAAATTCATTGTCTATTACAACACCTGTGGGATTATGAGGGTAATTGAGCATGAGAACTTTGGGTTTGGGATAACATGCTTCACAAATGCTGATGATGCGGTCAAGAAAGCTTTTTTCAGGTGCTATGGGTATTTTCATGACATTGGCTCCTGCAATGACAGCTGCATAAATATGCACCGGGAATGCAGGGGCGGGTACAAGCACGGAATCTCCCGGGCCCATAATGGCCAGGCAGAGATGTGATATCCCCTCTTTGGAACCAATGGTGAAATAAGTCTCTGTTTCAGAATCAAGATCAATATTATAATGCCGCTTGTAATATTTTGCGATTTCAATTTTTAAATGCGGAATGCCGGAGGTTTCCGGATAGCGGTGTGATTTAGGATCTTTAGCCACCTCAACCAGCTTTTCAATCACGGCATCAGGTGTCGGATCCATGGGGTTACCCATACCAAGGTCAATAACATCATCCCCGTTGCGCCTTTTGTCCATTTTCATTTTGTTGATCATTCCGAACAAATATGGGGGCAGCTGATCCATACGGCTTGCAAAACGAATAATACGGTTTTCTTCCAAAACAAAACTCCTTTATAAACTATAATCCTGTAATTATGAAAAAAGAATTATAGCAGATTCCTAAATCATAGGAAAATAAAAAGTATTTTCAATTGCAGCTAGCGTAGCATTCCTACTCATCGCCTTTATCCGCAAGCCAACTATTTCGCGAGAAATATAATCTTCATTTGTGAAAATTAAAGAATAAAATTAGCTGTGCTCTTCATCCGTCTTTTTTTCCCTGCGACGACGAATATTTTTACGTTCTTTCGGCGTCATATTCTGCCATTGCCTCCGGCGCTTCTCACGTTCTTCCGGCGACATGTTGCGCCAGCGCTCACGCATTTTGCGGCGCTGCTCAGGCGACATGTTTTGCCAGCGTTTGCGGAGTTGCTTTTTCTGTTCAGGAGGCAGGCTTTGAAAACGCCGGCGCACTTCTCGCAGACGCTGCCGTTCATCGGGAGATAATTTTTTATATCTTTTGAATTGACGACGGATGCGTTCGCGCTGTTCTGGAGGCATTTTTTTCCATTGATCCAGTTGATTGCGGGCACGTTGCCGTTGCTCAGGCGACATGCCGTTCCAGCGCCGGGCACCTTTCTGCAATGTTCGTTGCTGCTCCGTATCCAGACTGTCCCACCGATCTGCAAACGGTTGAAGGATTTGCTTTTCTTCACGACTAAGTTTATCCCATGACAAGCGGACCTCTTCCCCCAAAGCACCCGTCGGAAGTATCAAAACCGCCAGGATGCAGATCTCTATCAAACAACTGCGATAATATCTTGCGTTAATCATCAGAAGACTCCTGATCCGGCAGCGCGGTGTCGTTCAACAGCGCCGGATCGACCCATTCTCCATCATCGGTTTCCCAACCACCCAGGAATTCAAGAAGCTCCATCGATGGCATACTGGTGTCATTTTCAATATCCTCGGAATTTGTCGGATCAATTCCGTTACACCAGGCGGGCGCGGCAGGGAAAATTACAATCAAAACCATGATTAGACTGATTTCAGCTCGCATGATCCTCTGTCTCGGCCAACCAGGAATAGAATTCTAGATCATCAAACAGGTTCAACTGTTCATCGGATGCCAGAATTTCCAGATCCGCCAGTGCATGCTGATTCTGTATAATCGTCGGAGCTCGGTAGTCGGTTATCACCACAGTAGCAATGATTACGCCGGTGACTACTGCCAGCGCTGGAAGACGGAGAAGGCGCCACAACTTGAAACGCGATGAGTCAATCTGTTCTATTGCCGAATAGCGAATCCGTTTTAGCCGGGCTGCCGTTTCGATATCCAGATTTTGCGCCTCCCGATCCAGTTCAGACCGCACGTGCCCCATAAATTGGGTTTCTTGTTCCTCGTTTTTCATGGCCAATGGTTCTCCAGACTGCTACGCAATGATTTTAAAGCCCGGGCAGAATGTGTTTTTACCGCCCCCTCCGAACACCGCATGGCTGTGGCAGTCTCCGAAACAGACAGGCCTTCCCAAAAACGAAGCATAAAAGTCTGATGCTGTCGCAGGGGAAGTTTAGCCAGGGCAGACATTATCGCTTTGGAAACCTCTCCTCGCATGACTACCCGGGCCGGATTCTCACCGCTGGGGTCAGCGATATTGTCCAATGGATTGCCTTCCAGGCGATCTTCATCGGATTTTTTGCCATTCAGCCAGGTCCGCCATCGGTTTCTTACACTGGAACGGCGATACCAGTCCCGTATTCGATTCTGTAATATCCGGTAGAAAAGAGGTTTCCATTGATGTTCCGGCTTGTTGCGGTATTTTTTCACAAGGACAAACATGGCATCCTGAACGATATCCAGCGATACATCCACGTCACCAGTGGCTATTTTAGCCATGAGGAATGCCCTACGTTCAATCGATGCAAGGAATTTTTCCATTGCCAGTCGGTCATCCCCCATGGCCTTGGGTTAACACGGTAATGTCTATCGTTTCTGGCGCGAATGTCCATAACCCTGGGTGCGCGCTAATCTGGCCGGCCGTTGGCTGCGCAAAGGCTGCCAGCGTCCGCCATTCTTGCTTCCCTGGTGAGCCCCCCGACGTTCAAAACGATGGCCCTGACGGTGCATGCGATGACCGTTACGATTCCTTTGGTGCTCAAATCTTTGAGCTTTTCGGTGGTAACCGGCATTTCCTGCACGTTTTGCGCGACGGTCAAATTTGCTTTCAGCACGATCCCCCCGGTGGTCCAACCGTCGCTCGGCCCGGTCGCCCCGACGATCCATGCGATGGTCTATGTGATCCCCCTTGCGCTCAAGTCTTTGCGCTTTTCGGTCGTAGCCGGCATTTCTCGCATGTTCCGCACGACGGTCAAACCGGTTCTCAATGCGATCGCCTTTGTTGTCCAGGCGCTGATCAATGCGATCACCTTTGCGATCCAGGCGTTCATCAATACGGTCACCTTTTGCATCCAACCGTTGATCAATCCTGTCGCCTCGGTTATCAAAACGATCGCCAATGGTGTCATCTGCCTTAACAGGTACCGCCGTATACGCGGCGATCAGGAAACAGATCGTAATCATTATATTCTTCATGATGGTATTCTCCTTGTCAACCAAATTAGTGCCAACTTCGTTTGAATAAGCGCGCTCTAAACACCTAAACGTTTAACTTCGGAATCGGTTGACATGGAAATTTATTTTTTCCCGGGGACGTGAAGATAGTCGTGCTATTGTCCATGAATGGAAATGTTGGAAATGGGGTCGGGCTAGGGTACGTAATTGATAGTTCAGATTCAAAATTCGAAATCAAACAGGTTTGGTCGTCAGATATCTGACGGCCTTTTTCATTGCCGGACGTTTCCCCCCAAAAAAGGAACCGGAGTAAGCGCTATACCAAACTCCGGTTCTTAAAAATTCAACAAAACTGGATCATTTCAGCAATACAGCTGAATTAATCAATTATCGGAAAATAATCATACCTATATTTCCGATATGCCCGGGAGATCTCGGTTCAGGTGCTGGTTTGAGCGATCTCCTCTCTGGCAAAACTCTTTGGTACACCTTCGTATGGGGTTCGTTTTGACGACCTCAGCGTCTTTGGATCACGCATCGTTTTTAGAATGTCGATACTATCCCTCAATCCTTTATTAACCCGACACATTTCCAGGGCCATGCCAACCATCTGGGCAACAGCCTGTACGAAATTTACGTCGTCCAATGTAAACTCCCAGCTCTCGGCCGTGTAAACTCGCATGCACCCAATGATTTTCTGACCGACAATAATCGGTACCGATAGAATTGAGGCAATGCCTTCCTTAGACGCAGCTTCAGGGTACTGTACCCGGGGGTCATCAGTCACATCGAAAATGGCTACCGGTTGACCATCTTGAAGGGCTGATGCAATCGAACGAAGGGCACTTACAGGCCCCTTGTCCAAATATTCATCACTCAGGCCATAACTACCCGCAAGCTTTAGTTCTTCACTCAATCTTAAAAGCTATCGCCGTACTGGAGAATAACGGTTTCTGGGCTTAGAATTACCGTTAGCGCAATCAGGGTGAGTTCGTAATCAAGAAGAGTGAGAAAAGCAGCAAGCAAATGGAAACAAGACGCTGAGAACATCGGCTTTTCGCGATGATTTAGGTATTCAACATTCGGATACAGCCGTCGGCCGCCTTAGTGAATATTACTGAAAACTTGTCATATCTGAATTTAAATTGCAAGATATAAATAAAATTATGGCGATTTGGGGTGTCCTGCAATATTTCGAAAAACTTGAGACCGACAACTGACAGCTGAATTCAGGTGAGCCGGTTTCTCCGGCCGTTAAGTTTGACAGGTAGGGACGTATTTAGTATTTAATAATATCTGAAAAATCGAAAGTTTTATTTTTAAGGAGCAAGCAATGACACTGGACCTTAATTTTGTTCGCAGCCAGTACCCGGTTTTCCAGAATCCGGAATCCGCCCAATGGGCCTTTTTTGAAAATGCTGGGGGGTCTTACGTACCGCACCAGGTCATCGCGCGGCTGAACCATTTTTTTAAATATACCAAAGTCCAGCCCTACGGACTTTATGCCTCATCGGTAGCAGCCGGGGAGGCCATGGAGGCAGCCTACCGCTGCGTGGCAGAATTGTTGAATACGGACCCGGACCAGTTAACATTCGGTCCTTCGACGACCATGAATTTTTATGTTCTGGCCCAGGCTATCCGGCACGATCTTGTGGCCGGTGATGAAATCGTTGTGACCAATCAAGACCATGAAGCCAATATTGGTTGCTGGCGCCGCTTAAGTGAGTTCGGCATCGTCATCAGGGAATGGCGGATCGACCCCCAAAGCGGTGAGCTCAATATTGAAGATTTAAAAGACTTGGTCGGAACCCGCACGCGCCTGGTATGCTTTACCCTTTGCTCCAACATTGTGGGCACCCTGAATGATGTCAAAGCTATCAATGAAATCGTCCACAACGCCGGTGCTCTGACGGTTGCCGATGGGGTTTCTTTTGCCCCGCATCGCCTGATCGACATTAAGGACCTGGGGGTTGATCTTTATCTATTCAGCACATACAAAACCTTTGGGACCCATATCGGCGTGATGTGGGGAAGAAAAGAAGTTCTTGTAAAATTAGAATGCCAGGGCCATTATTTCAACTCTGAAAAACCCCATTACCGCTTGAATCCGACCGGCCCGCTGCATGCTGAAATAGCTGCTCTGACAGGTCTGGGGGAATATTACGATGCTTTGTATGAAAAGCATTTTACGGATTTAAACCTCAGCCGGCATGAGCGGGGGGTTAAAGTTTTTGATCTGTTTGCTGAACATGAATCCCGACTGGCCAATCAGGTGCTTGACACTTTACATGAGCTGCCGGGGGTGAGGGTTATCGGTCAATCGCATGCTGCCGCCAGCCGACGGGCCGCAACCATCGCCTTTATCCTCGCAGAAAAAAAGCCCAGTGAAATTGTGAATCGACTTGCTGAAAATTTCATTGCCGTGCGTAACGGACATTTTTATGCTCGGCGTTGCATTGAGGCGTTGGGTCTGAAAGATCCTGAAGAGGGTATCATTAGAGTCAGCCTGGTGCACTATAATACGGAAGAAGAGGTAAATCGGCTATTGGTCGGTCTGCAGGCATTGTTGTAAGTATCTTAAGCCTGACGGGTCATCGTGTGGCATGGGTTTCTGCTGAAATGTCTCTGGCCCACTTTTTTTTGACTGTTATAGTTGACATGTTGGAAGTACTGTTGTACTTTTCGAAGATGTTTATTATCTTGTCAAAATCTTTTCACTAAAACCAACATACAGTTAATACCGGACTGCTCATAATGTCTATCCAAATTTGCGCTTATTTCGGTCTATCAATTTCATCCTAACATCCAGCTAACCATCGTTTGGTATTCGCTAAAATTCTTGAAAATTGGAGACAAAAATTCATTAAGTCCATCTTGGTCACTTTGAAGTCAATTGGACGACGATTGTTATCGAAAGGCATTTCTTTGTGATCTTTGTGATTGCTAAGCTGAAGTTAAATGAAATCAATATCTAAAATTTGAAAAGGAGAGTTGACAGTAAAAAAAGTGATGTTTAGCTTACGTACGTTCAGATTTCTCCAAATTTCTTGGAGTTAACCCCAACAGTGGCATTTTGTCCGTAACCCAAGCGATCTTGTTGCCATGACAACAGAAGGGAGCGTTAGAATGTGTCAAGCTAGTTTACCATCAAACCGTTTATGCAAAGGAGGGAAGGCTATGAAACTTAAACTGACAGTATTTTTAATGGTATTGGGGATGGCCCTGCCGGGTTTACTTCCGGCGGCCGAGGTTCTTACCGAAGAAGACTTTATTAAAAAGGTGGTCGTGGAAGAAGATTTTATCAAAACAGCGGACAACTTTCTGATCCTGTTCGATACGTCCTCATCGATGGCCGAGTTTGTTGATAAGGGGACCAAAGTAACCAAATATGACATTGCCAGAAAGATCCTGAAAAATAAATTGGCGATGCTGCCGGATCTTGGATATAACGGCGGCCTGTATACCTTTGCCCCTTTTGGTGCCGTTTATCCGATGGGCCCCTTTGACAAGGGTAAATACACCCAGGCGGTCAACAGCCTGCCGGCCCAGCCCAAGGGAGGGACTTTTCTGGCCGAGTCGCTGCGTAAAATCGAGCCCGAATTACAGAAACAGTCCGGCAAAACCGTGGTTTTCATATTCACGGACGGGACAGCCGATTTTGCAGGCGCAACCAAGGATCCGGAGGATTACACCCAGCAATTTGCCGACAAATACAACGTTTGTTTTTATATGATCGGCGATGCCACCAACAACCGGTCGGCCAAGCGCCTGACGGATATGGCCAAGGCCAACGCCTGCTCGCGGGTGATCCCCTTTAAACAATTCGTTGATAATCCCGACTACATTACCGGTGCGCTGTATGTGGTCAAAGCCTCCGAGCGCATAGAAACGATCACCGAAACCAAAATCGTAGGCCTCAAAATCGGCGATGTTCTCTTTGGCTTTAATCAAGACAATGTCACCTCACAGTATGGCGCCGATCTGCAAGCGCTGGGGGGCTTTTTGAAGAAAAACCCCAACGCCTATGCCCTGTTGATCGGTTATACCGACAGCATCGGCTCTGAGGAATACAATTTGTATTTATCCAACCGCAGGGCGGACAATGTGGCAGCCTATTTGATGAATAACCACGGTATCAGCCAGGACCAGATTGTGGTCAACTGGTACGGTGAATCCAACCCGGTGGCCAGCAACGACACCGAACAGGGCCGTGCTCAAAACCGGCGGGTGGAGGTTGCGGTAGGTGGAATGTAATTTAATCCGCCTGCGGCGGACGAGGGTTTAATTCCCCGCCCCTTGCGGCGGGGTTGTTCATTAACCAATCTGTTAATTAGCAAATAAAAATGCTCGACGTATTGAATTTGTTTTTCAGTTTTCAACCGGGTTCAATGCGTCGGGTTTTTTATTGCCAAAGTTCCAGCAAATACTTACGGCTGAGATCCAGATACTGAAAGCGCATCTGCGAATCATCGCAAAACACTTCCAGGGTAATTGTCCCGTTGTAACCGGTGGCCTTTAATCTATCGACGGCATTCTTCCAATTAATGTTACCTACCCCCAGGGGCATGTGGTGATCGGCCGTCGCCCGGTTATCTGAAAAATGGACATGGGTGATGGCCGTCCCCAATTGCTTGCAAAAGGCCGCATGATTATTTTTGCCCATATTGGCATGCCCGAAATCAAGATGCAGGCTCAATCCGGCAACTTCATCGAACAGCCTTTTGAAGGTGGACACCTGATCGAAAGGGGACTTGAAATTTTCAAGCGCAACCGTGAGCCCGTAGGAAGATGCCATTTCGACAATGGGCGTTAAGGCTTTGATATTTAGCTCGACCAGTAAAGCCCTCATGGCCGGCGGACAAAAATAACAGGGATGGATATTCATTATCCCGGCGCCCAAGGCAGAAAATATCCGGGCGCAGCGCTCCAATTCATCGAGACAGGCCTGCCGGATGCTCCGGACCGGGTATGCCCAGGGCAGACAGGGGTCGGTATGACCCGTTACCGCCAGATGGTATTGTTTAAGAAGGGTGCCCATTTTCTCGGAATCGACATCCCGGGCGTTAGGCCCTTCGATGGTCAGATCAATAAAATCAAAACCGGCTTTTCCAATGGCAGTGGTTTCATCGTATATTGATTTCGAAGGGTTGTTCATCAAACCGATTTTCATTTTCTGGCGCCCCCCCCTGACAGCGGGCTTTTAACGTCTCTGAATTTCTACAACTGATTGAAAATAAATGGTATTTTATGAGTGCCTGTTTTTCGCTGCAGGCAACAATAGTTTATACTTTGGTTCCTATTTATACAATTATCGCAAGTGCTTTTTCAACCTCTTTTCGCACGGCAGTTTTTCTTCTACTAAAAGGGGTAAAGTTTAATTGCTTTTCCGAATATCTGTATTAAATTTTGAACAATTCGCGCCATGTCCTATTCAACAGGTGTAGGTTACTATTAGTTTTCCACGATTTTAAAATCCTTATACTATATTTCCAACGTTTGCCAGAGGGGGAGTTACCGGGTAATGAATAAGTCCAGGATAGTTTGGCTGATATTAGCAGTGTTTTTTTTAGTGACCGTTTTGGTGGGAGCAACATTTGCAGCCGGCGACCCTCCTGAGGACGCCAACGCCTTTCCCCCCAGTCTGGAAAGCTACAACGATGCTGATGTCCACAGTATTCTATCCATCCTGAATAACCGTGTGCGTCAGGTACCTTTTAATATAGTGGCTACACTTATTTTCTTCTGTGCGATTGTCCATACCTTTTTAACCAGCAAATTTTTAGCTATTGCTCACCATTGGGAGCGCGATCACGAAAAAAAGAAGAAGCAGGGACTTGTAGATAAACACTCTGTTCACCATGGGGCTGAACTCTTTGACTTTTTAGGTGAAGTTGAGGCGGTATTCGGCATTTGGGCTATTGCACTGGCCGGGAGCATATTTTTCTTTTACGATTGGAAGACCCTGGTCAACTATATCAGTCATCGCGTTAATTTCACAGAACCCCTGTTCGTCGTCGTCATTATGACCCTGGCATCTACCCGGCCCATTTTAAAATTTTCCGAAACCATCATGTGGAAAATCGCCAACCTGCTGGGCGGCACCCTGTCCGCCTGGTGGTTTACGATTCTCACCCTCGGACCCCTGTTGGGATCTCTTATCACCGAACCGGCCGCCATGACGATATCGGCCTTATTGCTGGGGCGTAAATTATATGATTTGGAACCCAGTGAAAAATTTAAGTATGCCACCATCGGCTT
>Ga0265303_10000612_pt1 | contig 20433 bp, 14 predicted proteins | sample Helome_2_FD_192494 | JGI IMG/M metagenome (GOLD analysis project Ga0265303, IMG submission 192494) | Marine sediment microbial communities from subtidal zone of North Sea - Hel_20160317 (Illumina Assembly) | ecosystem: Environmental > Aquatic > Marine > Subtidal zone > Sediment ... | reverse complement strand
TGTACCAGTCCTACGAAGAGATCTGCCAGCGCGGCGGGCTTGTCGACTTCGCCGAGCTGCTGCTGCGCGCGCACGAACTGTTGCGGGACAATGAAGAGCTCCTCGGGCACTACCGGCGTCGTTTCCAGCACCTGCTCGTCGACGAGTTCCAGGACACCAACGCCATCCAGTACGCCTGGCTGCGGCTGCTCGCTGGCGGCGACGGCGTTCCCTTTGTGGTCGGCGACGACGACCAGTCGATTTACCGCTGGCGCGGCGCGCGTGTTGAGCACATCCAGCAGTTCCGCTCTGATTTTCCGGGTACCAACGTCGTCAAACTCGAGCAGAACTATCGTTCAACGGCGACCATCCTGAATGCAGCCAACGCCGTTATCGAGAACAACTCGTCGCGCCTGGGCAAGAAACTCTGGACCGAAGGGGTGGAAGGTGAGCCGATCAGGATCTACTCCGCCTACAACGAGCGCGACGAGGCCGACTTCGTCATCGGCCGCCTGCGAGACTGGATCGACCATGGCAACCTGCGGGCCGATGCTGCGATTTTGTACCGCTCGAATGCCCAGTCGCGCGTCCTTGAAGAAGGATTGATCAACGCACGCATTCCGTATCGGGTTTACGGTGGTTTGCGCTTCTTCGAGCGCATGGAGATCAAGGACGCCCTTGCCTACATGCGCCTGATCTCGAATCGCGACGACGACAGCTCGTTCGAACGCATCGTCAACAAGCCAACACGTGGCATTGGTGCCAGAACGCTCGACCTGATGCGCTCCTACGCGCGCGCAAACGCGTGTTCGATGTGGCGTGCCGGCGGCGCGATTGCCAGCGACGACCTCAATGGGCGTGCGGCCAATGCCGTCAACGCTTTCATGTCTCTGATCGAGCGCATGGCGCGTGAGACCGCGGGCCTTGATCTGCACGATCAGGTCGATCATGTCATCCATCTCAGTGGGCTTGCGGACTTCTTCAAGAAAGAGAAAGGTGAGAAGGGCGAAACGCGGGTCGAGAACCTTGCGGAGCTCGTCAGTGCCGCGAAAAGCTTTGAGCCTGATCCCGCAGAAGAAATGTCGCCACTCGACGAGTTCCTGGCGCACGCAGCACTCGAAGCCGGCGAGGGCCAGGCTGATGCGTGGGAAGACTGCGTGCAACTCATGACCATGCACTCGGCGAAGGGCCTGGAATTCCCGATGGTCTTCATCTGTGGCATGGAGGACGGCCTGTTCCCGCACCAGCGCTCGATCGCGGACCCTCATGGCCTCGAGGAAGAGCGTCGCCTCTGCTACGTGGGTATCACGCGCGCCAAGCAGACCCTCTACATTACGCACGCCGAACAACGACGCCTTCACGGCATGGATAATTTCTCGCAGGCATCGCGGTTTATCGCCGAGATTCCAGACGAACACGTCGAAGAAATTCGCCCGCGAGTGCAGGTTTCGCGACCGGTGCATTCGGCCAAGGTACCGCGTCGCCGGCAGACCTCGACGACCCCGGGTAACGAGCTCGGCATTCGGCTCGGGCAGCGCGTCCGCCACAAGAAATTTGGCGATGGCGTCATCCTCAATTGTGAGGGCCAGGGGGCGCACGCAAGGGTCGAAGTCAATTTTGAGACGGCGGGCACAAAATGGCTTGTACTGAGCTATGCAAACCTCGATCTGATGTAAACTACGCGCGATGAAAATTCTAATCCTCGGCGCAGGTCAGGTTGGCTCGTCCGCGGCCTATCACCTGTCGCGCGAAGAGGCCAATGAAGTCACGCTGGTAGACAAGCGGCCCGATGTTCTTCGCGAACTTCAGGATCGTCTCGATATTCGTACAGTTGTCGGACACGCAGCCTACCCGGAAGTGCTGGAGCGTGCCGGCGCCAGTGATGCCGATATCGTCGTCTCCCTGACAGACTCAGACGAAACCAACATGGTTGCCTGCCAGGTTGCGTACACGCAGTTCCGTACGCCAACGAAGATTGCTCGCATTCGTTCTGCCGATTACATGAATGCCAACAAGCTGTTTACGCAGGACGCTATACCGATCGACGTGCGAATCAGCCCCGAGCAGCTCGTTTGCTCATTCGTCGAGCAATTGATTCTTTACCCTGGCACGACGCAGGTACTGGACTTCGCCGACGGGCGCGTGCGCCTCGTTGGTGTCCGGGCCGATCGCGATGGCCTGCTCGTCGGACAACGCATCGCGACACTCAAGGATCACATTCCGAACTCCGAGGCACGCATTGCGGCCATCTACCGCCACGGCAACGCCATGCTGCCCGACGGTGACACGGTCATCCAGGAAAACGACGAAGTCTTCTTCATCGCTGACCGCAAGGATATTCGCGTCTTCATGAGCGAGATCCGGCGCCTCGAAGAACCGGTGCGTCGCGTCGTCATTGCCGGTGGCGGCAACATCGGTGTGCGACTAGCGCTTGCACTCGAGCAGACCAACCAGGTCAAGATTATCGAGCGCGACCCGCGACGCGCACGCGTCATCTCCGAACAGCTGAACAAGGCCATCGTCCTCGTCGGCGATGCTGCGGACGAAGAGTTGCTGCTCGAAGAGAATATCGACAATGTCGACGTCTTCTGCGCACTGACGAACTCGGAGGAAGCCAACATCCTGAGTTCGATGCTGTCCAAACGACTGGGCGCCCATAAGGTCATGGCGCTGATCAACCGGGCGTCCTACGTCGACCTGGTTGAGTCAGGCAGCATAGACATCGCTATCTCCCCGCAGCAGGTCACGATCGGCTCGCTGCTTGCGCATGTCCGGCGTGGAGACGTCGTCAAGGTGCATTCATTGCGGCGCGGTGCCGCGGAGGCCATGGAGGCCATCGCTCACGGCAGCGAAGACAATTCACAAGTCGTCGGCCGCGCCATCGAGGACATCGAGCTGCCGAAGGGCACAGCCATCGTCGCTGTTGTTCGCAAAGACAAGGTGCTCATTGCCCATCACGACACCGTAATCGAGGCAGAGGACCACGTTATTCTGTTCATGACCGACCGGCGCAAGATCGAGAAGCTCGAGAGCCTGTTCCAGGTTGGCGTTTCCTTCGTATAAGCGAGCGACGATAACAGCATGAACTGGACGGTCGTACAACGCATCCTCGGCTTGCTGTTAATGATATTCAGCCTGACGATGCTACCGCCTATCGGGTTCAGCCTTTTCTACAATGACCAATCCTGGCTGCCGTTTCTCCAAGGTTTCGGGCTGACACTCGCTGCCGGAATTATCTGCTGGTTGCCGGTTCATCGCTCGAAGAAAGACCTGCGCTTGCGGGACGGCTTTCTCGTCGTCGCCTCGTTCTGGACCGTCCTCGGGACCTTTGGTGCTGCGCCGCTCTACTTCTTTGAGCCTTTATCATTATCGTTTACGGATGCCGTGTTCGAGTCGATGTCGGGTCTGACGACGACCGGAGCAACGGTGCTGACCGGGCTCGACGAGTTACCCGTTTCGATTCTGTACTACCGACAGCAACTGCAGTGGCTTGGGGGCATGGGTATCATCGTTTTGGCGGTTGCTGTACTGCCCATGCTCGGCGTCGGTGGCATGCAGCTATACCGGGCAGAAACACCGGGTCCGGTCAAAGACAACAAACTGACGCCACGGATTACCGAAACGGCCAAGGCGCTCTGGTACGTGTACCTGGCATTCACGATTACCTGCATGATTGGCTATCGCGTAGCGGGCATGGGTTGGTTCGACGCGCTGTGTCATGCCTTCTCCACGGTTGCCATTGGGGGCTTTTCGACACACGATGCAAGCATCGCCTATTTCGACAGCACGTCGATCGATCTCGTCGCGGTGTTCTTCATGTTTGTCGCGGGCATTAACTTCTCGCTGCATTTCTTTGCCTGGCGTTACGTGTCGATCAAGCACTATTTCCAGGATCAGGAGTTTCGCGCCTACAGCTTCATCCTGCTCGTGTTATCCGGCGTGGTCATTGCCTCATTGTTTATTTACCGTGGGTTTGCCGATCCGGTCGATACATTCATCGACGGCCTGTTCCAGTCGGTCTCCATCGCTACAACTACGGGCTTCACGACTGAGAACTTTGCAATCTGGCCCGCGGCATTACCAGCGTTATTGATATTCGCCAGCTTCATCGGTGGTTCGGCCGGGTCGACCGCTGGTGGCATAAAAGTCATTCGTTGGCTGCTGGTCTACAAGCAGGGCGTGCGTGAGATCGTTCGCCTCGTGCATCCGAGCGCCGAGATTCCCGTCAAGCTGGGGAACAAGGCCGTGCCGTCGCGGGTAGTTGAGGCCGTATGGGGCTTTTTCTCGGTTTACATCATCGTATTCGGCGCGATGCTACTGGCTATGATGGCAACCGGGCTCGACCAGGTCACCGCGTTTTCTGCGGTCGCCGCCACGTTGAACAATCTCGGTCCAGGTCTCGGCGGAGTGGCTTCCGGATTCATGGACCTGACCGACACGGCCAAGTGGATATCGGTAGCCGGGATGCTGCTGGGGCGCCTTGAGATCTTCACTCTGCTCGTTCTGATTACGCCAACCTTCTGGCGCACCTGACTCTTGGGGTCCGGGACACAAGACAACCTGCTCGACCGGGTAAATACAACGATTGGCCGCGCCGCCGCGTGGCTGACCCTGTTCATGGTCATCGTTACGTTCATCGTCGTGCTTATGCGTTATGTGTTCGACGCCGGGCTGATTTGGGTGCAGGAGTCGGTCGTCTGGATGCATGCCGCTGTATTCATGCTTGGTGCGGCGTACACGTTGCACGATGAAGGACATGTGCGTGTTGATGTCTTCTACCGACGGATGACGGCGCGCCGAAAAGCATGGGTGGATCTCATCGGCGTGTTCATCTTCCTCCTGCCGCTGTGCTTGTTCCTTGCCTGGAACTCCTTCGACTTTGTCGCGCAGTCCTGGCGGTTGGCCGAGACGTCACGCGAATCGGGCGGACTGCCGTATCCCTTTGTACCGTTGCTCAAGTCGATACTGCTGCTCATGCCCGTCACGGTTGCACTGCAGGGCCTGTCCCTGATCCTCAAGTCCTTGCAGACGTTAAGGGGCAGCTAAGCGTGGAATGGGTCGCCGCTTTGCTGTTCGTCTCGGTCATCGTCGTGTTGCTGGCGGGCTTCCCCGTTGCATTTACGCTCGGTGGTACGGCGCTGATTTTTGCGGCCATTGGCGTCATGGGCGGTGGCTTCAGCGAAGCGTTACTTCTCGGCTTGCCGAATCGCGTATTCGGCATCATGACCAATGAGACGCTCGTCGCGGTGCCGCTGTTCGTCTTCATGGGCGTTACGCTTGAAAGAGCGCGGATTGCCGAAGAACTACTCGAGACGCTTAGTGCGCTGTTCGGAACCCTGCGGGGCGGACTCGGCATTTCGGTGACGCTCGTGGGTATGTTGCTTGCCGCCAGCACCGGTATCGTCGGTGCAACCGTCGTGACCATGGGCCTGCTGTCGCTGCCCACCATGCTTAAACGCGGTTATTCGCCGGAGATTGCGACGGGGACTATCTGCGCGTCGGGCACGCTCGGTCAGATCATCCCGCCTTCAATCATTCTCGTCATGCTCGGCGACGTAATGACGACCGCCTACCAGCAGGCGCAGCTGGAGATGGGTAATTACTCACCCAAGACCGTATCCGTGGGCGACCTGTTTGCGGGGGCGCTGATTCCCGGGCTGATGCTTGTCGGGTTGTATGTGCTGTACCTGCTGGTGGTTGCGTTCTTCAAGCCGGCGTCGATGCCGGCACATGAGCGGACGCCAGACGAGCGGGTTTCGGTGATGCAGGTCATCAATGCGCTCGCGCCGCCTTTGATCCTGATCTTCGCGGTGCTTGGCTCTATCCTGTTGGGCCTGGCCACGCCCACCGAAGCGGCGGGTGTCGGTGGCATGGGAGCGCTGCTCCTTGCGATAGCGCGGCGTGAACTGAACCTTGAGCGAATGCAGGACATCATGCGCGCCACGCTGCGAATCAGCAGCATGGTGTTCCTGATCCTGATCGGTGCGTCGATCTTCTCCCTGGTGTTCAGAGGCTACGGCGGCGACGACGGTGTGCGCGCAATCCTCGAGTCACTGCCCGGTGGCGTTATCGGTGCAGTGATCGTCGTGATGCTGGTCATGTTCCTGCTGGGCTTCGTGCTCGACTTCATCGAAATCACGTTCGTGGTGGTCCCGATTGTCGGGCCGGTACTACTGGCGATGGGCCTCGATCCGGTCTGGCTCGGCATCATGATTGCCATCAACCTGCAGACTTCGTTTCTGACACCACCCTTTGGTTTCGCGTTGTTCTATCTGCGCGGTGTGGCGCCACCGACAGTTACGACCGGGCAGATTTATAGAGGTGCGATTCCTTTTGTCGGTATCCAGTTGGTCGCGCTGCTACTCATTGCGATGTTCCCGGAACTGGTTACCTGGCTGCCGGGGCGAATTTACGGGTCCTGAAGGTACAGAACGGCCTGTTTTTGCTTTGTACCTGCGAATCAGATAGCGTGGTCCGTTCACAAAACGTGACGGAAACTATACTGTAGTCGCGTTTTCATGTCCCTGGGGGGAATCCAATGAATAGATACGCAATTAGATGCGGCGCGCTGGCATTAACGCTGGCCGCCGCGAGCTTTGCTGCGCCCGGCGCATTCGCACAGGACGACGACGAAATGATCGAGGAGATCGTCACACTTGGCACTCGCCAGGCGGGTCGTGTGTCATCGGACCTTGCTGTACCCGTCGATACTTTGAGCGCCGACGACATGGCCTCGACCGGACAAACTGAAGTCGGTCGCATGCTGCAGTCACTCGCGCCGTCATTCAACTTCTCGAGTTCTTCGATTTCGGACGGAACCGATGCCCTGCGTCCGGCGACGCTGCGCGGTCTCGGGCCCGACCAGACGCTCGTACTCGTAAACGGCAAACGCCGTCATCAGGCCTCGCTGATTCATATCAACAACTCGGTCGGCCGCGGCACGGCCGGCACCGACATGAACGCCATCCCCGCCGTTGCTATCAAACGCATCGAGGTTCTGCGTGACGGCGCGGCGGCACAGTACGGTTCGGACGCGATCGCGGGCGTCATCAATATTCAGCTTAAGGACGACAGTGAGGGTGGCATGTTTGGCTTCTCCGTGGGCGAATACACGGAGGGCGATGGCCAATCGCTTAACTTCGATTTCTACAAGGGCTTCACGATGGGAAGCGACGGGTATCTCGGCATTGCCGTGAACTACCGAGATCGCGACGCCACGACGCGAGCCAATCCGCAGGGCGTCTGTCTTTATGGCGGCTGTGTTGATACCGATGGCAATGGCTTCATCGAGCCGGCGCCCGGCAATGAGCAACGTGAAGTCAACGGCCCCAGTCGCGACCCGTTCCGCATCGGCGACGCCGATTCTGAACAACTCTCAATCGTTGCCAACGCGGCATTCGGGCTCGGCGATGGCGAACTCTACAGCTTCATCACCTACTCGGGGCGGGAGAACCAGTCCGGCGCGTTTAATCGGAACCCGGCGGGCTCAGGCGCTGCGCTGGATGACGGCGAGAATGTCATTGTCGATGGGTTCTTGCCACACATCAACAGCGAGATTGACGACTACTCATTCAATGTTGGCTATCGTCTCGACTTTGACGACGACTCATCATTCGACATTTCCTATACATCGGGCAGAAACGCAATTGATTACGTGACGAGCAACACCGTCAACTACTCATTGGTCAACGAGCTGAACTTCGGGCAGGGCCTCAGCGATGCTGAAATCAGGGCACAGATTCCGCGATCGGCTTCTGCGTACGGTCTCGAGCTCTCACTGCACACGGTTAATGTTGATTACCGCACAACCATCGGTGAGGTTTTCGTCGCAATCGGCTCGGAGATTCGGGAAGACGAATACGAGATTATCCCGGGCGAAGAGTACTCATACCGGGACTATGATTCGGTTGACGGTGTGGCGCTGTATCCGCAGAACGCGAGTGGTGGTACCCAGGGCTTCGGCGGTATATCTCCTTCCAACGCTGTCGATGAATCACGCCGCGTGATTTCTTTCTACGGCGATGCGGAATACCAGGTCACCGATGATTTCTTGCTCAACGGTGCCATACGCTTCGATGACTACGACGGCTTTGGGGACACGACCAACTTCAAGCTCGCCGGCAACTTCCGTGTCACCGATACGTTCCGCCTTCGCGGTGCGGCGAGCACGGGCTTTCGGGCACCTTCGATGCAGCAGCTGTATTTCAACAACATCAGCACTCAGTTCATCGGTGGAGTTCCTATCGAAACCGGCACATTCCGCAATGACAGCTTGCTCGCCAGGGCTATCGGTATACCCGAGCTTAGCGAGGAGGAATCCACGAACCTGAGCATTGGTGCAGTGGTCGATATTTCGGATCGCTGGAATGTCGCTGTTGACGTGTATTCCATCGATATCGATGACCGTATCGTGATCAGCAACAACCTCGGATTCGGGCTTTCGCCTGCCCTCGATGCCGCGCTGACCGCGGCCGGCGCCGGCGGTGGCCAGTTCTTCCTTAACGCGATCGACACAGAAACAGACGGTGTCGATATTGTGTCCACGTATAGCGACATTGGCTTGGCAGGTGGTTTTATGTCGGTCACATTTGCCGCGAATTTCACGGACACGGAGATCACGAGCATCTTCACCAATACGCCGACCCTTGGCAGCATCGCTCCCGAAGACATTTTCGGTGGATTCCAGCCGTCGGTGATCGAAACGTGGCAACCCGAAGATCGCATGAGCGTTACAGCTAACTGGGTGCGCGACAACTGGTCGGCCGTTCTCGGCCTGCAACGTTACGGTGAGTACACGACCGTCGATTCGGGCAGCCAGACATACGGAGCAGAAGTGCTCACGGATCTGCGTGTAAGTTACGAGATGGACAATGGCCTGACGTTGTACCTGTCCGGGATCAACATCTTCGACACGACGCCAGACGAAGTGACGAACTCCGGTTCGCGCGGCGGCAGCTTTGAGTCGGCGCCGGGATTGATGGACATGTTCAGCCCAACCGTCTTCAAATACTCACGCCGCTCTGCGCCGTTTGGCTTTAACGGGGCGTACTGGTCAGTGGGAGCAAACTGGCGCTTCTAGAAACAACGACTGCGTAAAAGTCTGATGAACCGCACACGCTAGATGGCGTGTGCGGTTTTTTTTAGCCGCGGGTAGCAAGGTAGGCTTGTTCGGAAACGCGTGAATTCGCCGCCGCTTTTTCCAGGAACTCAAAGTATGCCTTGCCGATCTTCGCTGATGCCTCATCACTCGCCATGAGTTCGGCCATTACGTCCGCCGTGATTGACTTCAATAGTGAAAGAACTTCGGTCGGGAAGGGTCGCATCTCGACATTGGGGTCCTGTTGCAGTTGCTCCAGCGACATCGCGTTGCCATGTGTGTACTCAGCAGCCACGTCTGTCGTGATGGCCTGACAGGTCGTCTCGACAATCGCCTGCAGATCCGGTGGCAGCGAATCCCACGCGGCTTTGTTGATGATGGTCTCAAGACCCGGGCCCGGTTCCTGCCAGCCCGGGTAGTAGTAATACCGCGCAGCTTTGTGCAGGCCAAATGACGAATCGTTGTAGGGGCCGACCCACTCGGTCGCATCGATGGCCCCTGTTTGCAGTGCTGTGAAAATTTCGGCACCCGGCAGCGTCACAGGTGTTCCGCCGGCTCTGCGAAGCACTTCGCCACCGAGGCCTGGGATGCGCATCTTGAGGCCCTTGAGGTCGTCAATCGAGTTGATTTCCTTATTGAACCAGCCGCCCATCTGCACGCCCGTGTTGCCGGTCGGAAAGGGGACGAGGTTGAACGGAGCGTACAGCTCCCGATACAGCTCAAGACCACCGCCATAGTAGAGCCAGCCGTTCAGCTCGCTGTTCGTCATGCCAAACGGGATTGCCGTAAAGAACTGTGCCGCGTCGACCTTGCCCTTGTGGTAATAGGACGCGTCGTGGCCCATCTCAACCGTGCCACGCGACACCGCGTCGAAAACCTCGAATGCGGGCACAAGTTCCCCTGCACCATAGACCTTGATCTTCAGCCGGCCGCCGGATGCGGCCTCTACCCGCGTTGCGACGTTCTCCGGTGCCATTCCAAGGCCCGGGAACTTTGGCGGCCACGATGTCACACATGACCATTCAAAGGTCTCACCACCGGTGACGACCGTGTTGTCGCAACCTTCCTGTTCCTGCGCGCAGGCAGTAAGACCCGCCGTCGCCGCAAGGCCGCCAACAAATTCACGTCTTTTCATTGTTATTCCAGAATTCCAGGGACAGTCGCTAGTCTATTGATCGCTCTGCGGATTGCCAGCTCGTTGAATTTTCTGTGGTGGGGCTATTGGATGAGTGAGATTTCCCACTTTCTGTAGTATTTAAGGCCATATTGTGCTGCTTTATGCCGCTAACATGCAAAATAGCCCCTGTCCTCCGGGACAGGGGCTGCACCATCCATGGTCCGGTCGACGGAAACGGCAATTTTGCCCTCCGTGGCATATTTTGCCTGCCCTAAACCGCGGGCCACATCCCACCGACCGGTTCGGCAAGTCTTGCACGCGGCCCGCCGCAATGTGTCTTATCATTCTCCTGCTTGCGTCGACAAAGGCGCTGGGGCCGCCAAAAACAAGGGATACAGCGAGAAATGATCGGATTACTGCAGCGGGTCAGCCATGCGGAAGTGGCTGTGGGCGGGCAAATCATCGGCAAGATTGGGCGCGGGCTAATGGTGCTCGTTGCGGTGCATCGCGACGATACGGAAAAAGATGTGGCGCGCCTCACCGAGCGCCTGCTTGGCTACCGGGTATTCCCGGACGATGACGGCCGCATGAATCTCAGCGTTCGCGACATCGACGGCGGCTTACTGCTGGTTCCCCAGTTCACGCTGACGGCGGACACAAAGAAGGGAACCCGCGCCAGCTTTACCAAGGGAGCCCCACCGGAGAAGGCGTCGGCCTTTTTTGACGCACTGGCGATCGCCTGCAGCAAAGAGCTCGAAACCGTTGAGACCGGCGAATTCGGCGCCGATATGCAGGTTAGCCTGACCAACGACGGCCCCGTCACTTTCTGGCTCTCCACCTGATTCGGTCCCTCTAAACAGGTGCCAGAAATCGGTACCAGTTACCCTATTTCCGCAAATAGGGTAACTGGTACCGAATTCGTGGTACCAAATTCGTCACGTTTTTGTTGCGCCGGCAGAGGTATCATGAACATAATTCGTGGCTTAGTTTTCGGGGTTTTGCCCCAGGAGTAACAAGATGTTTGCCAATATTGGTCCGTGGCAGCTGTTGATCATTCTGGTCATCGTGCTGGCTATCTTTGGAACCAAGAAACTCCGCACGTTGGGCTCAGACCTCGGCGGCGCCGTTAAGGGTTTTCGTTCTGCAATGACTGAAGCAGAGGAAACGGCCGATCAAATCAGCGATGACTCCAAAGACGCCGATTTCGACACGACGCCGGCTGAAGAACCCAGCAAAGAAAAAGACGCCTAGAGTCGAGGCACATCATGTCCGGTATCGCCGGTTCAGAACTACTACTACTCTGCATTATCGGTCTCCTTATCCTGGGACCCGAGCGGCTGCCTCGCCTCGCCCGCCAGATCGGTGGCTGGGTCGGCAAAGCCCGGCAGATGACGCGTGCCATGCAACGCCAGATCGAAGAAGAGCTTGATGTAGAGAAGAACCTGGGCATCGACCCCAAAGAGCTTGATCCAGCCAACCTCATGACGCCGAACGAAGATGACACGTACTCCCCGATGCACGTCGATGAGGAAACTGATACCGCGCCAGAGCCCGAAGACAAGGTAGAGAAGACGGCGTAATGGCTGACGAACAGACAGACGGCCTGGCAGAGGGCACGCTGCTTTCCCACCTTATCGAACTGCGCAGCCGTCTTTTCAAGATCTTCGGCGCCGTGTTCCTGGTCTTTCTCGCTATGCTGCCGTTCTCAAAGGCGATATTCGCCCTGGCCGCCGAACCACTGATCAGTGTCTTGCCCGATGGGGAGCTTCAGTCGACGAGAACGGTAGGCCCACTTACCGCGACCATTGGACTCACGTTTTATTTCGCGCTGTTCATAGCAATGCCGTACGTCCTGTATCAACTTTGGGCGTTTGTAGCGCCCGGGCTCTACAAGAAGGAAAAGCGCTTTACGATTCCGTTACTCGCGACGAGCATCCTGTTGTTCTTCTGCGGCATCGCGTTTGCGTATTTCGTTGTCTTTCCCATGATCTTCGGCTTCATCTCTGCATTTTCGCCTGAAGAGCTGCTTTACAAACCCGACGCATCGGAATACGTCAGCTTCATTATGTTGGTGGTGCTTGTGTTCGGCTTTGCGTTCGAAACACCTATCGCGACGGTGCTGCTTGTCATGACCGGAATCACGACAACAGAGAAGCTGAAGAAGTCGCGTCCTTATGTCTTCCTCGGAGCTTTCGTCGTGGGCATGCTGTTGACCCCTCCCGACATGATCAGCCAGACGATGCTCGCCATCCCTGTGTATCTCTTATTCGAACTGGGAATATTCATGTCGCGAATGGTGTCACCGGCGAGCAAGGAACCGATCGAAGAACCTGCTGTCAAGTAGCAGGAGACACTATAAATAGTGTTTAATGCCTGACCTTGCCGAACAGAAAAAGAGGACGGCGCGCAGCGCCAGTCCGGGGGAAATATGAACGAATCCGTAGCCGCTCCGGCGGAAGATTACTTGCATGATGAAGAGCTCTGGGGGCACCCCAAGGGCCTGTATGTCTGCTTTACAACGGAGCTTTGGGAGCGCTTTTCTTTCTACGGAATGAAATTCCTTCTCGTTCTGTACTTAACGAAGTATCACCTGTTTACCGACTCGATGAGCCTGGATGTTCTCGGCTCATACGCCGGTCTCGTTTACGCACTGCCGTTGCTTGGCGGCATGATCGCGGATCGATACCTGGGGATGCGTAAGTCAGTCGTGTTCGGCGGCATCAGTTTGTCGCTCGGGCATATCATGATGGCTGTCGAAGGCCACCAGGCGAAATTCTACGCGGCCGGGACTACGCTGGCAGATAACCTGACGCTCGCGTCGGGCGAGGTTCTCGCTGCCGGCACCGTGCTCGCCGAAGACATCCTGATGCGTGACACGGCTGCACTCAACGTATTCTACTTTGCCCTTGCGCTCATCGTCATGGGTGTCGGTTATCTGAAACCGAACATCTCGACCATCGTAGGCAAGCTCTATGCAAAGGAAGACCCGCGCCGCGATTCTGGATTCACGATCTTCTACATGGGCATCAATATCGGCTCGTTTGCGGCAACATTGATCTGCGGCTGGCTCGGTGAAACCTACGGCTGGGGCTATGGCTTCGGCGCTGCTGGTATCGGCATGATCCTGGGCCTGTTCACTTTCCTGTATGGCCAGAAATACCTCAAGGGACATGCCGAGCCGAGCGAGCCCGAGAAGCTCAAGAAGAAGGTCTTCGGCCCGATCAATGTCGAATGGTCGATCTACCTGCTGAGCATCCCGATGCTCGGCGTGTTCTGGCTGCTCGTCCAGCACGAACCCGTTGTGTTGATTACGCAGAACGTGTTCCTGATCATCGCGATTGTTGGCCTGATCCTCTACTCGATGATTCATACCCGGCAGGAACATAACAACACGCTGGCGTATGTCATTGCGGCTGTCGCAATTATCTCGGGCGTCTGCGCTGTCATCGCCAACCTGCACCCGATTGGTGGTCTCGAGGCCGTGGCCGAAGAAGCGCTTTACCTGTCTATCGCGCTGATTGTTGGCTTTGTGATTTACGGGTTCATTACACATTATTCGGAAGAGTTCGGCCGAACAGTCGTACTCATGATTCTCATCCTCTCTACCATCGTCTTCTGGGCGCTGTTCGAACAAGCCGCTGGATCGATGACCCTGTACGCGGACCGTATCGTCGACCGGGAATGGGGCGACACAACCTTTACGGCGGCCCAGTTCGGCTCGCTTAATGCCGGCTTCATCATGCTGCTCGCGATTCCGTTTGCAGCACTCTGGACCTGGCTCGCCAAGAAGAACCTGGAGCCCAATACGCCCGTCAAGTTTGGCCTTGGCATCCTGCAGGCCGGTCTTGGTTTCGGGGCGCTCGTCTACGGCGCACAGTTCCCGAACGAAGCAGGGCAGGTCGCCATGATCTGGCTCGTGCTCGCTTACCTGTTGCATACGACGGGCGAGCTATGCCTGTCTCCGGTTGGCCTCTCTGCCGTAACCAAACTGTCGATCGGCAACGTCGTTGGTGTAAGCATGGGCACCTGGTTCCTTGCGACCGCACTTTCCGAGACTGTCGCCACGCGCCTCGGCCGCATGGCCGCAATCGACACATCAGTTGGTGAAACGGCCGATGCTGCAACTGCGTTAGCCACGTATACCGAACTGTTCGAGTTCTTGATGTGGTTCGGTATCGGAGCGGGCATATTCATGATCATTATCTCGCCTGTTCTGCGTCGCTGGATGCACGGCATACATTAAGACTGGAAGAACTATGAACAACACTGTGAAACTTTGTGCGAGCCTCGTGCTCGTAACAACCCTTGCTGCCTGTTCACAAGAGGCGCCCGAAGAAGCCACTGTCGCGGCCCCGACCGAGACGGCCGAGGAATTTGTCGCCCGCGCCAATGCTGAGCTAAAAGACCTCGGCAGAGAGCTTGGCGCAGCCGGCTGGGTGCGCTCGACATACATCACGCAGGACACCGCAATCATCGCGTCTGCAGCCGGCGAGAAGTACGCCAAGTGGCACAGCGATATGGTGCAGCAAGCCCTCGCCTATGATGACGTCGAACTCGACGCAACCACGCGTCGTGCACTGGACCTCCTCAAGCTGGGGACCTCGGCGCCGGCACCGAATGATGCTGCGAAGCGTAAAGAGATATCGGAAATCTCGACGGACATGGAAGGCGCTTACGGCGCCGGCAAATACTGCAAGGGCGACGATTGCCTGGCCGGCCCTGAGCTTGAACAGCTCATGAAGGACACTCGCGACTACGACGAATTGCTCGACTACTGGACCGGTTGGCGTCAGATTTCTGTGCCGATGCGCGACCAGTACCAACGCTTCGTCGAACTTGCCAATGAGGGTGCTAACGAACTTGGCTACGGCAACCTCGGCGAAATGTGGCGCTCGAACTTCGACATGACGCCGGCCGAGTTCCAGGCCGAGTCCGGCAAGCTGTGGAACCAGGTCAAGCCGCTGTACGACGAGCTGCATTGTCATGTGCGGGCGACGCTCGGCGATGTTTACGGCGATGACAAGGTGCCGCAGGACGGCCCGATCCCGGCACACCTCCTTGGCAACATGTGGGCACAGGAGTGGGGGCAGATCTACGACCTGCTCGAGCCGTATCCGGGTGTTGGCGACATCGACGTGGACACGACGCTGAAGACCAAGGACTTTTCGCCGCAGGAGATGGTTCGCTCGGCCGAGAGCTTCTACGTGTCGCTCGGCATGCCGCGCCTGCCAGATACGTTCTGGGAACGCTCGATGTTTACGAAGCCAGAGGATCGTGAAGTCGTCTGTCACGCAAGTGCCTGGGGCCTCGATGGTGGCAACGACCTGCGCATCAAGATGTGCATCAACCAGACCTACGACGAGCTGCGCGTGATCTACCACGAGCTCGGCCACAACTACTACCAGGGCGCGTACAAGGACCAGCCCCCGCTGTTCCAGGACTCCGCGCACGGTGGTTTCCACGAAGCAATCGGCGACACAGTTGTGTTGTCGATGACGCCCGGCTACCTGGCCGAGGTCGGCCTCGTGAAAGACGCGGAAGACGACCCGCAGGCTGTCATCAACCGTCAGATGCAGATGGCGCTGGACAGTATCGCCTTCCTGCCGTTTGGCAAACTCATCGACGAATGGCGCTGGGGGGTGTTCTCGGGTGAGATCACGCCGGACAATTACAACCAGGCATGGTGGGACCTGCGCACCCGATACCAGGGCATCGCCCCGGCCGTTGAGCGCACAGAAGCCGACTTTGATCCGGGTGCGAAATACCACATCCCCGCAAACGTCTCGTACACGCGTTACTTCCTCGCACGCATCCTGCAATTCCAGTTCCATCGTTCGCTGTGCCAGACGGCCGGCCACGAAGGCGACCTGCATGCTTGCTCTATCTACAACAGCAAGGAAGCCGGCGAGAAGTTCTACGCCATGCTCGAGGCCGGTGCCAGCCAGCCCTGGCAGGACACGCTCGAACTCATGACGGGAACGCGTGAGATGGACGCAACGGCGATCATCGATTACTTCGCTCCGCTCATGGCTTACCTCAAAGAGCAGAACGAAGGCCGCAGCTGCGGCTGGTAGACAACGAGCGGGCCTCTATTCGAGGCCCGCATTCAGCTGCCGCTGGTATTCGGCATCGTCCATATGGCCCTGCGTTTCGGCGATCAACCCGCGATCGTCGAACCGCCACTCTTCGTAGCCTTCAAGATCAACCGCATTGCCGGTGCCCTCGGGGCCTGTATTCGTCCCGGTCCAGCGCCAGTGAAAATGGACCCGGTCGCCTTCGCGGTGCACGTCGACCAATCGTACGATCATGTCCGGGAAGTTGGTCATAAACGAACCGGCCGTTGCTGCGATGCCATCGCGGCCAACTGAAATCTCACCGTCGTTAATACGAAACGTTCCGTCCTCCGCGTAATGCGCGGCGAACGCGTCCGGATCCTGGCCACTCCAGGCGTTTGCGTAACGAGTCGCGAACGCAACGAGATCATTCTTTTCCAGTGGCTCAACCATCAGGTACACGACCGTCGTATCGCCAACATTGATGACTTCGTGCCACTCCACTCCATCGCTTGCAAAACCGCTCCCCACGGCCAGATCGACTTCACGGGTACCGTTTGCATCCGTGATACGCATGCGGCCACCAGCTATAACGTAGCCGAAGTTCTTGTCGTGGTAATGGCGCTCATGCCCGACGGTGGGCGGAAACGAGCATCGCAGGACTCGCTGGTCTTCGTCCTTGTGAAGCTGCTCACAGACCTTCTCGCCTTTCCAGCCGGCAGCGAGCGGATCGGGCAGCCTCTCAGCGCGCACTTCGGTCATCGTCACGGCAGCGGCCAGCGATGCGACAGCCGCCCCTGTAATGACCTGTCCTTTGTGAATCATCTCTGCTGTGCCTTTTTGGGGCCCGATTGAGTAAACTGCACTGTATAACAAGAACGGGGATCTCTCATGTCCGACCAGAATCAAGCCGCCGCTCCAGGTGGTTTTCTCGGCACTGTAGAACGTGTCGGCAACAAACTTCCCGACCCGGCCGTGCTGTTCATCGCACTGCTGTTCATTGTCTGGGTACTTTCATGGCTGTTGTCTTATGTGACGTTTGACGTCATCGACCCGCGTTCGGGTGAGGCATTGACCATCCAGAACCTGCTTACAGGCCGTTCATTTACTGAATTCCTGTCTGTCATGGTCACGAACTTCTCGCACTTCCATCCGGTCGGCGTCGTACTCGTCGCCATGCTGGGTATCGGTGTGGCCGAACACACGGGCTTTATCAACGCTGCCATTCGTTCGCTGTTGAACGTAACGCCTGCGAAGCTGCTGACGCCGATGGTTATTCTCGTCGGTATCGTCTCGCACGCCGCAGTCGACGCTGGTTACGTACTCGTCATCCCGCTGGGCGGCGTTATCTTCTATGCCGCGGGCAGGCATCCGCTGGCAGGTATCGCGGCCGCGTTCGCCGGTGTATCCGGTGGTTTCTCGGCCAACTTCGTGCCGAGCTCGCTCGATCCCCTGCTGCAGGGCCTGACGCAGGCTGGCGCGCACATTCTCGATACGTCAGTTGTGGTCAACCCGCTCAACAACTACTTCTTTACGACCTGTTCGTCCGTGTTGATCATCGGCCTCGGCTGGTACATCACGGATAAGATCGTCGAGCCACGCATCACGGCGACCGAGATCGACGGCGATGCCGAAGACCTCCCTGAGATGCACGACCTGCAGGACCACGAACGCAAGGGTCTGCGCTGGGCGCTGATGTCCATGGTTCTGGGCATCGTGATCCTCGTCGTCACGGCTCTCCCGGCGGATTCGGCCTGGCGTGCTGCGGACGGTGACCTGACCGCTTCGACCGCACCGATGATGCGGGCGATCGTGTCACTCATCTTCCTGCTGTTCCTGGTACCGGGCGTCGTTTTCGGCATCGTATCCGGTTCGATGAAGAGCTCGAAGGACATGATCGAGGGCATGACGCACTCCATGCATGGCATGGCCTACTACCTTGTCATCATGTTCTTCATCGCGCAGTTCGTGTACGCGTTCGGCCAGTCGAACCTCGGCGTGTTGCTCGCGCTGAAAGGCGCTGAATTCCTGAAGGCACTGAATGCGGGCGCATCGATTACGATCGTCGGCATCGTGATCCTGACGGCGTTCGTGAACATCTTCGTCGGCTCGGCGAGTGGCAAGTGGGGCTTACTCGCGCCGATCTTCGTGCCTATGCTCATGTCGCTCGGCATCTCGCCCGACCTGACGCAGGCCGCGTACCGCGTGGGTGATTCGAGCACCAACATTATCACGCCGCTGATGCCGTACTTCCCGCTCGTCGTGGTGTATTGCCAGCGTTACGTGAAGGGCACGGGCATCGGCACGCTGACCGCCATGATGCTGCCGTACTCGATGTGGTTCCTGCTGACGTGGACGATCTTCCTGCTCATCTACTACGCAATAGGTGCACCGCTCGGTTTCGCAGCCAGCTACACGTATCCGCCAAGCTAAACTCAGGAAACGCGCATGTACGACTTCGAGAAGCTCGGGGCTTTTTACCTCGGCAAACGCTATGACATGGAGGCACAGAAGCTCACGGAAGAGCCGGTCCTGTATGACTCCAAGGACCTGACGACACACGCCGCCATTATCGGCATGACGGGCTCCGGGAAGACGGGGCTCGGCATCGGCATTCTCGAAGAGGCCGCGCTCGATCACATTCCCGTGATCGCGATCGATCCGAAAGGCGACATGGGCAACCTGTTGCTCACGTTCCCGCAATTGAAGCCGGAGAACTTCCGGCCTTGGATCAACGAACGTACGGCACTGGACAAGGGCCAGACGCCCGATGAGTTCGCGGCGTCGCAGGCTGCACTGTGGAAGAAGGGCCTTGGTCAGTGGGGCCAGACGGGCAAGCGCATCGCGCAGTTGCGCAAGAATGCTGACCTCGCGATCTACACGCCCGGCAGCAATTCCGGGCTACCCGTATCGGTACTGCATTCCTTCGATGCCCCCGACCAGGAACTGATCGACGACATTGACCTGTACCGTGAGCGGGTGCAGGCGACGGCGACCGGCATTCTGACCCTGCTTGACATGGACGCAGACCCGGTATCGAGCCGCGAGCACATCCTGATCTCTCGCCTGCTCGACAACGCGTGGAAAGAAGGCCGCAGCCTTGATGTGCCTGCGTTGATCGGCGAGATCCAGAACCCGCCGATTACCAAGGTCGGGGTCATGAACATCGACTCGTTCTTCCCTGCAAGCGATCGCTTCAAGCTCGCAATGGCGTTGAACAACCTGTTGGCGGCACCGGGCTTCGAGGCCTGGATGACCGGCACGCCGCTAAACGCGAAGAATCTCCTGTATACAGAGGACGGCAAGCCGCGCATTTCCGTAATGGCGATTTCGCACCTCGACGATGCGCAGCGCATGTTCTTCGTTTCGATGTTGCTCAATGAGCTCATCGGCTGGATGCGTGCCCAGCCCGGCACGTCGTCGCTGCGTGCGATTCTCTACATGGATGAGATCTTCGGCTACATGCCGCCAGTCGCCAATCCTCCGTCGAAGAAGTTGTTCCTGACACTGCTGAAGCAGGCGCGCGCCTATGGCCTCGGCCTGGTGCTTGCGACGCAGAACCCCGTCGATCTCGACTACAAGGGCCTGTCGAATACGGGCACCTGGTTCATCGGCCGCTTGCAGACCGAGCGGGACAAGGCTCGCGTCATGGAGGGGCTTGAGGGTGCCACAGCTGGCAACTTCAACAAGCAGGCCATGGAGCGGACGATTGCCGGGCTCGGGAAGCGTCGCTTCCTGCTGCACAACGTGCACGAAGACGAGCCGGTCATATTCAACACGCGATGGGTGCTTTCCTATCTCGCCGGCCCACTGACGCGCGATCACATTCGCACGCTCATGAAGACGGCAAAGAACAAACTTGCCGCGGCCGTGAAAGCCGTATCCAAGCCGAAGCGCAAGGCCGCGAGCATCGCGCCTGCTCTGCCGCCATCCATCAATCAGTTTTTCGTGCGCAGTATGGGCGAAGAGATCACCTATTACCCGAGACTGGTTGCGGGCGGCGATGTGGTCTTCACCAGCGCGCGGTACAACATTGAAGACGAGCGCGAGGTGCTGCACACGGTCGAGCTCGAGGATGGGCCGGTCGATGTGGACTGGGACAATTGTGAGCCGCTCGATTTCTCCATCGATGACCTTGAGGAAGAGGGTGAGGAAGACGCAAGCTACGCCGACTGCCCAGCGGCCGC